>MDSV01050781.1_pt1 | contig 52182 bp, 25 predicted proteins | sample 810851 | NCBI WGS metagenome assembly MDSV01 (sample SAMN05326640, study PRJNA326480) | marine metagenome | isolation source: seawater | place: Atlantic Ocean: North East | collected 2012
CCGCGGCGCGGGCCGCTCCGCCCCCGCCCCCGCCCCACTCGCCGGGCCCCGCGGGGCTGGCGGCGCCGCCGGGCGAGCTTCGCGCGTCTCCGAATCGCCCGCCGCCGCCGCCGCCGCCGCCGCCGCTCGCGCGCCCCAGGAGCCCGGCGAGCTCGGGCGGCAGCCCCGAGCCCCCCGGTCCCAACCCCCCCATCTCCTCCAGGAGCGCCACGAGCGCGGCGGCCTCCTCGCCCGCCTCGCCGCCGCCGCGCGCATCCTCGCGCAGGAACTGCTCGAACATCTCGGGGGGCATCGAGCGCAGCATCGCCTCGAGCTCGGGATCGCCGAGGTCGTCGTCGTCGGAGGAGGAGGCGTCGGCGTCGCCCGACCGTTTCTCGAAACCGCCTCGCCTCTGTCTTTCTCCCGCTCGCGTCCCCGCGCCGCGGTCTCGTCCCCACGCCGCATCTCTCGTCGCGTCGTCGTCCGATTCCCACTCAGAAGACCGACTCGAGTCGTCGTCGTCGTCGTCGTCGTCGTCGAAGCGCGCGCCGCGTCTTCCTTTTGTATCGCTTCGCTCGCCCCGCGCTCTGTGCTTCGCGACCAGCCGCTGCAGCGCCTCCGGCCCCTCGCGCTCGACGAGCTCGGCGACCGCGGGCGGGACGTGGAACTCATCCGAGAAGCGCATGTTCTCCGGGAACGTGTCGGGGGGGAACAGGTGCTTCGGGAACGGGAACGGGGGCATGGACGCGAAGTCGGCGTCGCCGAGGCCTTCCAGCATGTCCTCGATCGTCCCGCCTCCGAGCAGCTCGTCCATCATCACCACGAACGTGTGCACGAAATCGTCCGCGCTGACGTCTATGTCCTCCACGTCGCCCGTGGTGTCGTAGTACGCGCGCTTCTTCGGGTCGGAAAGCACGGCGTACGCCTTGCTGATGTCCTGGAACCGCGCGTGCGCCTCCGCGTCGCCCGCGTTCTTGTCGGGGTGCCAACGCAGCGCCAACGCGCGGTACGCCTTCTTGATCGCGCCCGACGACGCGCCCTTGTTCAGCTCCAGCGCGGCGTACAGGTCCACGAACGGGGGGGGTTCATCGTCCGCGTCGTCATCCGCGAGCACGCGCGGGGACGGACGTCCACCGCGCGCGCGGCCTCGCGACGGCCGCGCCATCGCCGCGCGTGCCGAGTTTGACGAGCAGATCTCAAAGTCTCCAGGTTCCCGGTTTTCGTATTCGCGTCCGGGCGCCGGCGCTGAGGCCAAAATCCACCAGCCGTTGGACCGCGCGCCGAGGATTGGCCCTCGGCACGCGTGGACCCGTCAGACGCGCGCGCGCCCTCGTTCGCTCGGCCGCCATGGACGTCAGCGCGGAAGCCCTGAGCGAGCTCAAGCTGGTGCGTCCCTCGGTCCCTCCCCCTCCTCCCGTCCGCGCCGAGCGCGCGAGCCGAACGTCCCTCCAGACGCGAGCGTCGGCTCGGTCCGAGGATGGCGGGCGTTTCTCCTCGTGTCTCTCCGCGCGTCTCTCCGCGCTTCCCTCGCGGTCTGACCCGCCTCCTCCGGACGAACGATTCTCGCAGGCGCTCACGTCGTCCCTGGATCGTAAGGGTGTGCTCGCGAAGCTCAAGGCGCAGCTCCGCGCGCACGTCTTCGAGGCTGTGCGGCAGCGCGACGACGGGGCGGACGACGACGGGCGCGCGTTTTCTCGAACGCCGGAGGGCGCGCTCATGACCGAGCTCGTGTCCGAGTACCTGGAGTGCCTCGGCCTGGACTACTCCAAGCGCGTGTTCGACGCCGAGTCCGGCGCGGAGGAGCTCGCGTCACGGCGAGACAGGGCAGCGCTGGCGCGGGACATGGGCGTCGCGCCGCCGCGGGACGACGCGACGCCGCTGCTGGCGGCGGCGATGGGCGATGGGCGCGTGAAAGGCGCGACACGCGTCGGCGAAGCGCCGAAGTCTCCGTCTCCGGCCCCGCCTCGGAAAGACGCGGAATCCGTCGCGGTTCCCATCGCTGGAAACATCATCGTCTCGGACGACTCGGACAGCGCGGACATCGAGACCGACGTCGACATCGACTACTCCGACGCGGGGACGTCGACGTAGAAGCGCGCGTCGGAGAATACAGGAACGCGACGCGGCGCGCGGCGATCGAATGCGTTCGTCGCCGTCGAGGCGACGCGCGTGTCATCTCACACGCCACATCAGACATCTCATCACGCGCGTGTGGATGCCGTGTGTCTCTTTCGCCCTCGCGGGGCGTTTCGTAGGTAACGTCAGTCAGGGAGCGTCGTCGTCGGGGCGCATCGTCGATCGTCCCATCCGCGCTCGGACTGAAAAGCGTCTCTTTTTCTTTTCAAGCCAAACGTCTACGGCTCAGCATCATCCCCTGTCGTTTCCCTCGATCGACCGCGCTCCACGATCCGCTTCGAGTCGTCGACCGCGCTCAACACGCGAGCCACTCGATGCGCCGTCGCTTAGAAGATGCCGAAGAGCTTCTTGCGGGGCTTGTCGTCCTTCTTGCGGTTGGCGAAAGGGTCCTTGATGTTCGGAGGCGCGGACTTCTTGATGAGCTTGGACGAGCCACCGACCGTCTTGTTCATCGCGTTGTACTTAGCCTGGTTCGCCTTGCGCGCCTCCGCCTTGCGCTTCTTCTCCGCGGCGGCGGCCGCCTTGGCCTTCGCCGCGGCAGCCTTGTTGGCCTCGGCGAGCTTCTTCGCCTTCGCCTTCGCCGCCTCCGCCTTCTTGCGGTCCGCATCCTGCTTCGCCTTCATCGCCTTGCGACGGGCGTCGGTGTCGATGGTCTTGCCCGCGCGCACGGTGACGCCGCGCGCGGCCTTGGCCTTGAACGCGGACTGCTTGAGCGCCGCGGGGGCGACGACCTGGGAGGTCAGGGCGGTGGTGGCGAACATCTTTCGAACGTGAGGTGCGGTCCTGGTATGGCGCTCGAGCGCGACGCGTCGCGGCTTCCAGAATCCGATCGGAGAAAACAACCCTCGCCTGCCACTCGGCGCGAAGCAGCGCTTTTCATTCGTCGACGGAGAATCCGCGACGATTTTTCACCTTGCGCTCGCGCACAAATCGTATGCGTTACCAGTCTTGAACTTCGAGCCCGACACCGCAGACCGTCGTTTCCGGGTCTTTTCCTCCCAAGATCCGAAAGCGCGAACAGGCTTGTAGATTGAAACTTTACCGGGAAACGCGCGGCAGCATCCGGCAGGTTGCGTGCGAAGAGCGAAGACCGCGGCGAAAAAGCGCATTGGCCTCCGCGCGCGCCCTTCCTTCCCGACCCGATGAGCGGCGGTGGCTCGCAGACGCTGGCGGCGACGGCGATCGCCGCGTCGATCACGATCTTCGCCGTCTCGCACCGCCGCGTCACCTCGGTGTCGCGCCGGCTCGACCGCGTCGCCGCGCGCGTCGAACGCGAGCGGCAGCGGACCAGGCGATCGTCCCTGGCGCTCGCGTCGTCGTCCGGCGCTGTTCCCGGAGCGGGAGGCGAGGAAGGCGGAGGATCCTCGCGCGCAACCGCGGACGCGCTGGGCGGGAAGCGCGTGACCGGTGCGCGCGTGCCGTCCCCGCGACGCGACCCGCGCCTCGCGACGCACCCGGGCAAGGTGAAGGTGGCGCTGTGCCAACTCTCCGTCGGCGACGACAAGTCCAGAAACATCGACGCCATGGTCGCGGCCGTGCGCGCCGCCGCGCGGGACGGCGCGGCGCTGGTCGTGCTCCCCGAAATGTGGAACTGCCCGTACGCCAACGCCAGCTTCCCGACGTACGCGGAGGTGATCGACCCGAGCACGCGCTGGGGCCCCGCGAACGAGTCGCTCGACGCTTCCTCTTCTCCCTCGGTCGCCGCGCTCGCCGCCGTCGCGCGCGAGACCGGCGTGGTGCTGGTCGGAGGTTCGATCCCCGAGCGCGACGGCGAAAACGCGTCCCTCCTGTACAACGCCTGCTGCGTCTTCGACGGCGACAAAGGGCTCGTCGCGCGGCACAGGAAGACGCACCTGTTCGATTTGGACATCCCGGGCGAGATCACGTTCCGCGAATCCGACGTCCTCCGCGCGGGCGACGCGCTCACCGTGGCGGACACCGCCGTCGGACGCATAGCCGTCGGCATATGCTTCGACATGCGGTTCCCGGAGCTCGCGGCGGTGTGCGCCAGCAGAGGCGCTTCTATCCTCATCTACCCCGGCGCGTTCAACACCGTCACGGGGCCGCTGCACTGGGAGCTGCTGCAGCGCGCGCGCGCGGCGGATAATCAAATCTTCGTGTTGACGTGCTCGCCCGCGCGCGACCCCGACGCCGCGCGCAAGTCGCCGCCCGCGTACGAGGCGTGGGGGCACAGCACCGCGGTGGGTCCGTTCGCCGAAATTTTGGCGACGACGGATGAGCGCGAAAGCATCGTGACCGCGGAGTGCGACCTGGAACACATCGCGACGCGGAGGCGGAACATGCCGCTGGAGACGCAAAGAAGAGGCGACCTCTACGCGCTCGTGGACAGGAAGCCGCCGCGATGGTGACGGCGGACGAGAGCGTCTCGCGCGCGGTTTGCGCGCGAGACGCGGTACGAACGCGCGCCACCGCGACGCCGCGGAAGTCTCTTAGTTAGCATACAAGGTATTAATACGCGACGACACACCATACACATCACCCACGCGGCTCACCCGCCTCGGTCATCAGAAGCCTTTGTTCAGGCCGTAGACGTCCGCCGGCGCGGCGTCGTCGACGGCTTGCAGCTCGAGCTGCGACACGATCGCCGGGTACAGGCAGACGGAGGCGAAGAGGTCGTCCCAGCCGTTGCCGTAGATGCCGCGGTCGTGCCTGGTGGCGTTGCGGATGAACGCCACGTGGCACACCATGAACATGTACCACGCCCAGCCCACGTACGCCCACACGGGCGCGGCGACCGACGCGCACAGGAAGCCGATCCAGAGCGCGAAGAACGCGAAAGAGAAGCACGCGTGCGTGTTCGCCGCGCTCGGGTGGAGCGCGTCGCGCCAAGAGACGGCGCGCTTCGCGTCGCGCCCAAACTCGCGCTCGTCGTCGTCGACGGCGGGGTCGTCCTCGTCGTCCTCGTCGTACAGCGCCTTCGCGGCGTTGCGGACGCCCAGGAACGGGCAGAAGGCGGCGCGCACCAGGCTGGCGATGCGCTCGGGCGCGCCGTGCCTCGCCGGCGCGAAATCGTTCGCCGATCCGGGTTGGAACCCGTCCCACACGTCGAGCGTGCCGGTGGACCACTGCGCCGCCGCGCACACGTCGGCTTCTCTTTGGTCAATCTTGAATCCGCGCCAGATGGACGCGCACAGGTAGCACAGCGCGAACGTGTACGGCAGGCCGGCGCAGATGCTCACCGCCTGCAACGCGCTCAGCCCGACGGAGCCGCCGGCTTTGATCAAGCCGGTGGCCACCGCGCCCTCGGTGAAGGCCCAGAAGACTTTTTGAATCAGCGGCGGGTTGGGCATGCCGTTGGCGGCGATGATGTCGTCCACGTACGACCCGGAGTCGGAGGACGTGATGAAGTACAGCGCGACGCCCACGACGCACAAAATCGTGAGGAGCTCGGTGGCCTCGCTGTACGGCTGCAGGACGTCGAACAGCCGGTCGGCGTGCGCGCGGCAAGACAACGCGTAGTACCCTTCCTCCGCGAGCGCCGTCGCCGCGGCGCTCGTCGGTTGGTTCGCCTCGTACCCGAGCCTCGTGCAGTTGGCGACGCCGGCGGCCCAGTCAACGGCGTCGGGGCCGCCGAGCGCGAGCTCGGCGACTCTTTGCATCTTGATGCCCAGACTCCCGAACGCGATGAGCCAGAAGAACGAAAACGCGGTGGGCGCGATGAAGCTGCCGACGATGACCTGTCGCACGGTGCGCCCGCGCGAGATGCGCGCGATGAACATCCCGACGAAGGGGGCCCACGAGATCCACCAGCCCCAGTAGAAGATGGTCCACCCGTCGATCCAGGCTTGGTTGTGCGAGCCGTACAGGGTCATCTGCGTGGACATCGCCTCGTCCGTGTCCACCAGCGCGCGCGCTTTGACCATGGTCTCGTACAGCTTCCCGGTGCGCCCGTCCCCCGAGGAGCCCCACACCAGGTTCGAGCCCGCGGAGAACTCGAGGCCGAGCTGCTGCCAGGCGTCCGTCTGGAACCCCACCTGCACGACCCACTGGAAGTAGTGCCCGATGGACTGCACGAACGAGTTCAGGAGGAACCAGGTGTTGTCCATGAACAGTAGGCTGAACACCACCAGCAAACCCACCGAGAACGTGAAGTTGGCGAGGGTCTGGATGCCGCGGTGCAGCCCCAGCGAGATGGAGACGGTGGCGAACACGGTGATGACCCAGACGAGCCAAATCTGGTTCTCCGCGGTGTTCTCGAAGGAGCCGTCCAGCTTCCCGAGCCCGGCCGCGATGGCGTCGACGCCGAAACCGAGGCTCGTGCACACGCCGAAGGTGGTGCACGCGATGGACAGCGCGTCGATGATGTCGCCCAGCGGCGAGTACACCAGGTGGCCCAGGAGCGGGTAGAACGCGCTTCGCATGGTGAGCGGCATGTTCCAGCGGTAGCACGTCAAACCCAACGCGACGGCGACGATGATGTACGGGCACCACCCGTGGAGCCCCCAGTGGAACAACGTGGTGAATATCGCCATCTGCGCTCGATCGTCGTCGTTCAACACCGGGATCTTGTTCAGCGCGCCGCCGCGGTAGTAGTACATCGGTTCCGAAACGCCCCAGTAGTACACGCCGACGCCGATGCCGCACGAGAAGAGCATGGCGAACCAGGAGATGTCCCCGAACTCGGGGCGCTCGTTCTCGCGCCCCAGCCTCAAACGGCCGTACTTGGAGAACGCCAGGTACAGCAGGAACAACGCCCAGACGTTCTGCGTGCCGATGTACAGCCAGGCGAAGTTCTGGGTCACCCAGCTCTGCCACTTCGCCGCCTCCGCGAGCGTGTCGTCGGGCGCGACGAGGGCGGAGATGGAGAAGCCCCACAGCACGACGACCGCGAGCGTCGTCACGACCCAGTTCAGGCGGAACAGGCGGCGTCCACCAATGTCCACAGAGAGCCAGCGCGAGGCGCGCACGAACCGGAACAGCTCAGCCTCGTCCGTGAAGTCCGCCACCGGGTGCTCGTCGCACCGGCGAATGTCGTCGAAGACCATTTTTGCGGACGTTGTCGATCGGTCGATTCGGCCTCACCCGGGGTCCTGTCAAAGCGCGTTCGTCTCTTCGCGCACCTCGCGCCGAGCGAGCGGGGTCTCTTTCCTTCTTTTTTCGGCTCTCGGAGCGTCGCGCGGGGCACGTCCGTCAACCGCGCGCCGGGCGATGCGGCCCGCGCGATCCGACTCAGAAAAAGAACCCGAACGTTTTTGATTTTCGGGTTCATCCGTCGGCTTATTCCTCGGCTAGCTCGGCGTTCGGGCAGTCGGGCAACTTTTTTCCTATTGGGCGAAACGCGGCGGCGGAATGGGCCTCGGGAGTTTTTTTTGAATCCGAAGGCGAGGGGAAATAACAAGAAAAATGACGAGAAAATTGAAAATTGACATATGTCATAATCTCTGACTCATTGCCTTGGTCTGACGTGGGTCCGCGTCAGCATCGTAAAAAAACGCCCCGGTTCACGAACCCAGGAAAATATCTATGAAGTCATCGGGGGCGTTTTCTGAGTCACAGACCGTGCACCTGGGAAAATCTTTGACAGCATGTGTGGCTTTTTTGACCAAATACCGTTAAAAAAACCCGTTAAATTCCATGTCGGCGGTCACATCGCAGCGCGACCGCGGGAGTCACCGACACCCCTTTCGCCTCGACACTCGACCGCTTCGTGACACGACGCGCTTTCGAGCACGATGATCGGTCTCGAAGAGATCCGCCGCTGCGACGAGCACCCCGACGTCGACTTCTCCGACGAGAACGAGGTCAAGCGCTTCGTGCGCCCGATGAAATGGCTCTCCCTCAACGCCGGCAACTTCCGCTTGCTTCGCATCAACGTGCGTCTTCCCGCGATCGTCCTCGCCTCTCTCCGCCGCGCGACTCGATCGTTCTTCGTTCTGTTTCGCGAGCCTCCGCTCGCCGCGCTCGATCGCGCGCGCCTCGCCGCGCGTACTTCGAGCGCCGACGGAGGCGGGAAAATCGCTGGATTCCCCGAACCGCCACAACGACGTCCCGATTATTTCCGCGTCGTCGACGACGCCCGGCCGCGACGCCCGCGCGCGTGACGCGATCTGACGAATCCCCTTCCCCCGTGTCCCCGACGCGAACGCAGTGGGTCTCCACCGTCCTGGCCATCGCGCTCCTCTGGGGGTTCGTGCTCGCCGCCCTGGTCGACCCTGAGTTGATGTCTGACGAGCTCGGCTCCTGGCAGACGTGGGTCTCCCTCAACTTCAGCTGGTTGTTCATCGCCGCCTTCGTACGTGCCCCTCTCTCGAGTTTCGAACCCCCGGTTTTCCTCGACGCGCGAACCGTCACATTTTTCGGTCGTCGTTTTTCCAGTCTCGAAACCGTGCGCGACCATTTTCCGGAAAAGAAGACTGACTGACCACAAAACCGTTCTCTCCCCCAAAAAACAAAAAAACAGAACGTGTGGGCCGTGTTCCTTCTCTACGTGGCCTTCTCTAAGTACGGCAACATCAAGCTGGGCAAGGCGCACGAGAAGCCCGAGTTCAACAACATCTCGTGGTTCTCCATGCTCTTCTCCTGCGGCATCGCCGTCGGCGTGTACACGTTAGGCGTCAGTGAGCCCATGGGCTATTACCGCGGCGGCTACAACCTCGCCGGGCGCGGGCCGCTGTACAACGACGACGACCGCGCGCAGCTCGCGATTATGCAGACCTTCTACCACTGGGGCTTCCACGCCTGGGCGCCCTACATCGTCGTCGCCATCACCCTCGGCGTCGTCTGCTACCGCTGGAACATGCCCCTGACGATGCGCAGCGCGTTCTACCCGCTCCTCGGCAACCTCATCTTCTCGCCCCTCGGCGACTGCATCGACGCCATCGCCATCGCGTGCACCACCTTCGGCGTGTGCACTTCGCTCGGTCTCGGCGTGGACGCGATCACCCAGTTCGGCAACCGCCTCAACTCCGGCATCGAGACCGGCGTCACGGAGCAGACCTGGACCATCGTTGTCATGACGCTCGTCGCCAACGTCTCCGTCATCCTCGGGATGAAGAAGGGCATCCAGATCCTGTCCACCATCACGTTCTCGCTCGGGCTCTTCGCGCTCCTCGCGACGCTGCTCCTGGACAACACCTGGTTCCTGCTCAACTCGTACGTGCAGTCCATCGGACACTACCTCAACTACATGATCCAGGCGGGCTTCCGCACGGACTCGTTCGAGCAGCTCGGCTACGACTTCTCGTCAGCTAACGTGTACGCGGGCACTGCTAACACCGACGGTGACGGAGGGTCGCCCATGTTCGACGCCATGACCAAGGCCAACGCGCTCTTGGAGGACGGCGAACTTGCTACACAAGGCGACGCCTACGGCTCGCACGCGCGCTGGATGATGAGCGGCTGGACCATCTTCTACTGGGGCTGGTGGGTGTCCTGGGCGCCCTTCGTCGGCATGTTCATCGCGCGCATCTCGCGCGGCCGCACGCTCCGCTCCGTGATCACCGGAGCGTTCGTCGCGCCCACGCTCTTCGGCTTCCTCTGGCTCTGCGTCTGGGGCTCGCTCGGCATCAAGATGCAGCGCGCCGCCGAGCTCGCGCTGTCCGACGGCACGTACATTGCCGACGGCAACGCGCTCGAATGCGACCTCTTCGGCTACGGGGGTGGCGCGCCCAACGCCACCGCAACCCATGGCGGCGCCGCCGCCGTCCAGCTTGCGAAGGACGGCTACTACTTGCTCTCCTGCCGTAACGGCAACAACATGCTCTTTGACATCATGTCCCCCTACGGCGAGGTCAAGAAGTTCCTGTGGACGATTCTGCTCGTCGGCATCACGCTGTACTTCATCACCTCCTCCGACTCTGGGTCGTACGTCGACGACGTCATCTCCGCCAACGGCCTGGCCAAGCCCCCCATCGTGCAGAAGATCTTCTGGTGCTGGACCGAGGGCTGCCTCGCCATCGCGCTGCTCGTCGTCGGCGACAAGGCGGACGGCGACGCGCTCGGCGCCGTGCGGGCGGTCTCCATCGTCGCGGGCCTGCCGTTCACGCTCATGCTCTGCTTCATGTGCACGTCCGTGTGGCGCGCGCTGAAGATCGACGCCGGCGACGACGACATCTGCCAGGCCACGCAGTGGTCCACGGGCGTGCTCGACATCGCCGACCTTTTCAACGTGCGTCCCGCCAACGCGACCGCCGAGCAGCGGTACTCCCTCCCCGAGCGCGTGCAGAACCTCGCCACCGCGATCTTCGCGCCGTTCATCGGCGTCTTCAAGACGTGCGAGGCGGAGTTCGGCGTCGGCGCGCCCATCGCCAAGGTACAGGCTGTCTTCAACGCCCTCTTCTTCTACATCTGGCTCGCGCTGATGTGCACGTCCGGCGAAGACCGCCAGTGGGCGTGGCTCGGCTGGACCTTCTTCCTGTTCCACGTCATGCAGATCACCGGGCTCCGCGCCTCGGTGCGCGAGTCGCACGGCATCTACGGCAACCTCCTCGAGGACCTGCTCACTTGCCTCTGCATCTACCCCATGGCGGTGTCGCAGCTGCACTTCCAGGCGCAGGAGCCCAAGGCGAACAACGACGTCTACAAGAAGCCCGACCAGGCGTAAAGAAGAGGACGTCCCACTCCTCCCCTCGCTTCGGCGACTTTCCTGTTACGAACATCACGAACAAGACCGACGCGGCGTGATGCGTCGAGCGCGTGTCCGCCTCGGGGGAGGCCAAGAGCACACAAGAACGGCGCCGCACGAAGTCGCGGCGCCCCCCGCTCGAATCGTCGTCGGAACATCCGCGACGCGGGTTCGAACGCCCCGCGCGCGCGCGCGCGACGTGTATTAGATGACCACGCTCTGATGTTTTTATTACACTTTTAACGCATCACGTTATCACGTATGGACGGACACGTGCGTGTTTCGAAGCGCGCGCGCGCGTCTGAGCGTCTCGCGTCTCTAGGACCACGCGTCTGTCTGTCCGTAGCGAAAAAACAAGGGGCTTTCGTCACTCGCGCTCCGCGCCCTTCTCGCGCTCCCGCGCCTCGAAGTCGTCCACCAGCGTGATCATCTCGTACTCGACGCCGTCGCGCGCGCGATCGCGCTCGAACTCCTTCCCGAGATCCTTCCCGTTCCCCATGAGCGCCGCGCCGAGCCTGCCCAGGTGTACGCCCTCCAGACACGCGTCGTCGATCGCCTCCGTGAGCGTGCTCATCACCGTCGCCGCGCACAGCACGAAGAGCACGTACGCGGTGTCGTTGATTCGCGCCTCAACCGCCGCGTCGCCGGCGCCAGCGGTGGCGTTGCCGGATGTCGCCGGCGGCGCCGTCTCGGGCATCTCCTCGCCGCTCCCGCCCTGGTTCCCGCCGTACAGCGCCATGAACCCGTTCTGCCCGTAGAAGAACAGGTACGCGGCGTAGTACAGCGCCTTGGAGCAGACGTCGAAGCGGCTGCACAGCCGCGCGACGGCGTACACCACGAGCATGACGCCGGCGCTCTGGTGCACCAAGATGCCCATCGAGTTGGGCTGCGGGTGCAGCCCGACGAAGAGCGCGAACCCGAGCCCGATGAGGGACGCGCTGAATCTCGAGCGGTGCACGACCATGTCCGTGCCGATGCAGATGAGCAGCGTGTTCACGGAGATGTGCTGCTGCTCGCGCAGGCCGTGGCAGGTCATGTCCAGCCCGCACCCGTGGAACAGCAGGTCGTACAGCAGGTACCCCGCGCCGCCCAGGATGGCGGTCCAGCCCTGCGTCACGACGGTGTTGGGCCCGGGGAAGCGCTCGAGCTCGCTCAGGATGAACATCACCGACGCGGGGCCGATGTGCCCGAGATAGGTGTTCCAGAACTTGGGAAGCACCCCGCACGCCACGCACACCACCGTGCCCACGAGCGCGTGCGCGAACGACAGCGTGCGCCGCTCGAAGCGCACGCAGCACGGCGAATCGATGCCCCACGAGCGCGACGCGGGGTGCAGGCCGTTGTACTGCGACCGAACGCCCCGAACCGGGGGCCGCGAAGCAGGCATCGCGCGAGAAGACGCCGAGGAAAAGGGGCGCTCCGTACGCGCGTCGCACTGCCCCGCGAGGCGGCCAAGTGGAGCCAACGCGAACGTTCGAGTGGTGGCTATTTGGATGACCGGCTCAAAATCTCCCCCTTTACACGTTTTTTCATGACTGCTTGTCGTGTACCTGTATTTGACGAGACGTAGATCGTTAATTTTTCGACGAGCGCCGAGTGACGCACGTGTTTTCTTCCATCGTTACGGGACCCGTCACTGTCGCGCACGCGCGGTGGACGGGTGACGATGAGCGGCGCGCGCGCGGCGACCCCGGAAAAGACCGCCGCCATATCCGCGCGACTAGCTTCCAGCGCGACGCGGTGTAAATCGCAGGTTTGTTCCGCGTGCCGCCTCTCGACCGACGACGAAGCGGCGACGGCCGATGGCGACTTTCATCCGACGCGTTCCCTGACGCGTCTTCCGAACGACCCGACCCGCTCGACCGACTTCGCAGATGGGCGCGTACGGCGCGTGCGTCCAGGCGCACATGCCCGACGTGCAGAAAGGTGCGTGCGCGGCGCAGCTCGAGGCGCTCGCCGCGTGCGTCTTCCCGAACGCGCTCGCGCGTTGACCGTGCCCGGCTTCAAGTCGCCCGGCTCGATCAGAGACGCGAAGATCTTCTCGCCGCAGCTCCACGCGAAGCGCGTCGCTCCACGCCATGTCGCCGCTTTCGACGCGAGGGTGAGACGAGAGTGATGATGTTCTCCGCACTTTCGGGGCGCGGCGCGAGGTACCGGTTTCGACGGGAACACGAGGAATCACGACGCGCCGCTCGTCAGTCACAACGCGATTCTCGCCGCGCTTTCCAAAGACAACACTCTCGCGCGCGCACCGCCGTCGTACTGTCGCGACCCGACTGCTTCGCGCGCGCGTCGATCGATGGCAGCGCAGTCGTCGCCGCGTCGGAGGCGCGCGTTCCGCCGCACGTAAAACGGCGGTTCAGTCGAACGGGTCGATCCGCCGGTCGTGCTCGGTGACAATCTCGCGCCCCGTGGCGAGACACGACGAGCACATCACCTTCGCCGTGCCGCTGCACGTCCCGCAGAAGCTCTTCGTGTTCGACACGGGGTCGATCACCCGCCCCGGGCTCGGGCTGGTGCAGCACTCCGCGCACTGCAGGTACCCCGTCCCTTTGCAGTACATGCACAGCTTCTTCTCTTGCTCCTTGAAGTTTTCGATCTCGATGACGAAAAACGCGCTGATGGCGCCGACGGCACCGCCGGTGAAGGACGCAACGATGGGGTCCACCATCGCGAGCTGACGCGGCAGATGCACGCTCGCGATGAAGTCTTCGTACGTCGTGCCTCCTAAACCGAGCTTGACCTCCGCCAACGGCGCGATCAGACCGCCGAACAGCAGCATGAACGCCACGCACCCGCCCCAGTAGATGTAGTAGTCGCCGAACGTGTTCTCCGTGATGCGCGGGAACCCGGGGACCACGGAGGGGTACTCGCGCGCGGGCGGGGGGGGGAGCTCGTCCGCGCTCCGCGTGCGGAGCTGCACCTGCACGCGAAGCCGCCGCACCTCCTCCAGCATGATGAAGATTCTGTTTTTCCGGCTCTCGATGTTGTTCACGAGCTCCGCGGCGTCGAGGTCGGCGAAATCGCGAACCTTGCCCGCGCCGGGGTTCCCAGACTCGATGATGCAGAAGTTGTCGGGGAGCGCCGAGCTGTCCATCATCGCCTCCTCGTCCGAGGACTTCGTCGTCGTGTCCGCCTCGGCGTCGGAGGAGGCGCGGGGGGGGGCGCGGCGCGCGCGCCCGCGCGCGCCCGAGCGCACGCCCAGCCCGAGGCCGAGCACGGGGCGCGCGGTCGCCAGGGCGCGAGACGCAGCCGTGCTTCGCGCGAGACGCACGGGCGCGACGGCGCGGGGCGCCGCGCGCGCGCTCGCGGCGACGTTCGCGGTGGCCATCCTTCGCGTGGGCCTCCCTCGGGACGTGCGCGACGAAGCCGCGGGTGGAGACGCGGTGTGACTCGGTGAGTCCTCTCGACCGATGCGAGCGCGAGTGAGGCGCGAGCGCGGAGGCGCGCTCTTATCCAACAGATCCGCGCGGAACGGAGGTTTCGGCCGGTCGATTTCGCGCGAGCGCGCAAAATGCGAGAGCTCTGCGCCCGAAATTCGAGTCGGTCCTTTTCGCAAACGTACGAGACTAAAAAGACACCTGAAGCCCGTTTCGGCGCACGCGCGCGCGTCAGATGTACCACGAGCTGTCTCCGTCGGGGATGCGATCGGCGAGCGACCCGGCGCCCGCCCCCCCGCCGACGACCCGTGACCGGACGGGTCTCGTCGCTTCGACGTCCGGCGCGTCGTTCGCCGCGTCCGTCTCGGTCGGCGCGTTTTCCTGACTGAGCTCCTGTTTCATGTCCAGCGCGGGCGCGGCGGTGGACGCCCTGCCCACCTCCCGCGCGGGCGCGCCGGCGACCATGACGTGCGGCGCGACCGGTTTCAGCACCAGCGACCCCGCGGCGATCATGGCGCCCTTGCCGATCTTGATGTTGCCCAGGATCGTGCTGTGCGCGCCGATGAGGACGTTGCGCCCGATTTTCGGGTGGCGGTCGCCGACGTCCTTGCCCGTGCCGCCCAGGGTGACGCCCTGCAGGATGGACACGTTGTCCCCGACGACGGCGGTCTCGCCGATGACCACCCCCGTGCCGTGGTCGATCAAGATGCCTTTGCCGAGCCTCGCCGCGGGATGCATGTCCACCGCGAACACCGTGCTGATGCGCGCCTGAAGCGTCAGCGCCAGCAGCGTCTGCCCGCGGTTCCACAGCGCGTGCTGCACTCTGTGCGCCTGCAAGGCGTGGAACCCCTTCAGGTAGAGCAGCGCGTGGACGTACGACGCGCACGCGGGGTCGCGGTCGCGGATCGCCTTTATGTCCGCTCTGAGCGCCGCGCGCACGAAGACGCCCTCGTCGTCGTCCGCGAAGAGCACCGAGTTGAAGATCTCCATGAGCTGCGTCGGGAGCAGCGTGGAGTCGGCGAGCCGATTGGCCAACACGAAGCTCACCGCCTGCTCCAGCGTGTCGTGGCTGAGGACGCTCATGTACATGTACGAGGACAGGAGCGGTTCAGCCGCCGCGTCCTTCTTCGCGAGCGTGCAGATGATGTCCCACACGGGGTCGCCCTCGGCGAACTCGTACCCGCGGGAGGAGAGGAGGGGAGCGTCCGCCTCCGCGTCGGAATCGCGCACGTCGCCGCGCGCGGCGGAGGAGACGGCCCACCCCCGCGTGGAGAATCCCGACGAACCGTCGGGATCAAACGCGGTTCGCTCGCCGCGCGTGTCCTTCTCTTCGTCGCCGCCGCCGCCGACGCCCCCGAGCCGCCGCTGCAGCTTGCTCTGCTCCCACGAGACCGGCGCGCTTCCGCGGCGGCGGGAAGACACCGCGGCCGCGGCGGCCGCGGCGATCGACGACGGCGCCGACGCCGCGGAGGCGTCGGCGGTTCGCTTTTTCGTCGCGTCATCCTTCGCGTCGCGCGTCTCGCGTTTCGGGTCATCCTCGTCGTCGCTCGAATCGCTCTCGTCCACGCTCCCGCTCGTGTACTGCAGGTACTTCGGGTGCGACGCGTCCCACACCAGGTCCATGTCGAAGTCGTCCTTCTTGTTGTCCTTCGCGCGGGCGCGGACGGCGGCGCGGCGGGGAAGAATCGACGCGCGCGCCCCGCACCGATCGCGGTGTCGCGAATCCCGGGAGCACGACGCGTGAGGCGATCCCCGGGCGGGGGCGGTCGGGGCGGTGGCGGGTCCGCGCGACGCGCGGCACCCGAGGCTCGCGCTCGAGCGCGCGCGGAGCGTACCGCGCGCGCCGGTCGTCGCGCGAGCGGCAACGAGCGAGGTGGCGGACATCGTGGTCCCCGCGCGCACACCCCCTGTGACGAGCGCGTCGTTTCGGAGGTGCACTTTATCGATATCCGACTCTCGCGACGCGGGCAGTTCCGGGCGGGTGATGGCTTTCGTCCAGTCGCACTCGCTCCTGCCAGCCCAACGTGGTCGAACCCCAAACCCCTCGCGCGGTCACTCTCAGCGGCGCGATCCGGCGGTCGCGGGCGCGCGTGGCAGGGTTCCAGGGACTGCGCGACTCGCACACCACCCTCCGCCATGGGCCCGCTGCGCCACGGCCTGCGGAGGCTCACCTTCGACCGGTTCGGCGCGTTCGGCCGCCGCATCCTGCGCACGGACAACGCGTCGTTGCCGCATCTGCAGAACAAAGCCATCTACGGCAGAGTCGAGTCTAGGAACGAAGACGGGTTCTACACCGTGGACATCGGGTTCAAGGCCCCGTCGATGTTCCACGAGAAGGAACTCAAAAGAGGCATCGGCACGAAGTTGAAAGAAGAGCGCCTTCCCGAGATCGGAGAACGGCTCGATCTGTACGTGCGCTACCTGCAGAACCCGATGGGGGAGATGGAGGTTTCCGGCGCCGACGGCGTGCGCGCCGCGCGATCCGAAGGCGCCTGGCGGGAAATCTTGCAACACTACAGACAAGGCACGCACGTCAAAGGGCGGGTGTTGAACGCTGTGAACGGAGGGTACGCCGTGGGCATCGCGGGCCTCGTGGCGTTCCTCCCGAACCAGTGCGTCCGGCCGCATCGCGGCTCCCCCGAGCCCCCCGCCGGCGAGCTTCTGCCGTTCAAGATCTTGGGGGTCACGGAGTCCATCAAAAACGTCATCCTGGTGGGGCCCATGACCGGCGGCGCCGGCTCGAGGCGGGACGGGCGGGGACCCGCGCCGTGGGCGGCGCGCGGCGGGGCGAGGGCGGATCGGAAGGGCGGATCCGGCGCGCGCGCGACCGACGCGAAAGAGAAGGGCGGCGAGAAGATCGACGGAGGCGCGTTTTGGAAGCGCGCCAAGCGCGAGGCGCGCGACGCGGGCGCGTCGACGTGGGTGAAGCTCTCGGAGAGGTCGGAGCGGTCGGGTGGCGGCGCTCGGGGCGAGTCGAGAGGAAGGTCGGGGGCGGAGAAGAAGGAGACCGCGCCGCCGGAGAGGACCGCGGGGGACGGGAAGGATCCCGACGCGTGAGGCGACGAACGACGACGTTTTTGATCGAGAGAGCACCTAAACTTCAGTTCTTCGCCGGACGCACACGTGCAAAAAAACCGCTTTTCCTAATGCGGTCGCATTCTCCCCTAATTTCTCGGTCGTTCCCCCTTGACGGGTCGTCTCCCCCGCTGATGACACTCCGCGCCGCGCGCTCGACGGCCGCTTCCCTCCCGAAGCGCATCACCGCGTGAGGCCGCGCGCCGCGATGGACGTCGGGCCGAGCGACCTCCCCGTGGAGGACTTCGCGGGGTACAACACGGCGCGGTCCAAAGATTTGCACGCCACGTTGGTCGGGAACTGGGTCGAGGAGAGGCAGCTCGAGGCGGACACCGGCGTGTTTCGGTACAAGCCGTGGGTCGAGGAGCTCCCCGCGCGGCCCGAGGCGAGCGCGGTCGGCGCGCGCCCGGCGCGGATCGTCACCAGGCGCTCCCCCGTCAAGACGCACGACCGCGTCGTCGCGCATTCCGACCGACTCGAGTCCGGGGCGTGGACCACGGACGCGAAGACGGCGCACGCCGATCCGGCGGCGGCGTCGCCCGGCGCGCCGTTCGAGTTTCGCGAAGCCGTCGGGCCGAGAAGGGCGGCGGCGTTGCGTCAGATGCTCGCCGAGGCTTCCGTGAAGCCGCCCACTCGGCCCAACGACCACGCGATGGGGTCCTACGGCGAGCGGGAAATCGCGAGCGCGACGCGGAGCGATTTCACTTTTCCGTCTCTCGACGCGCGGCGCGCCACGTCTCTCGGCGCGCGCGTGATGTACACGCAGGACGGCGTTCGCGTCGCCCCGAGCGCGCGCGACGCGACGTTCGCGAGCGAGACGCTGCGGAAGCCCAAGGGCGCGGTGGACGCCGCGAGGCTGAGGCGCGGGCACGACCTCGTCGCGCCCGGCGGCGCAGCGAGATCGGCGGAGGAGGTTCTGGCTGAGTGCGCGCCGACGGCGCTCGGATCGGGGTGCACGACGTACTCGCACAGGGTCGACCGCGGGTCGTACCCGGACGCGAACGTGTTCGGGACGACCGTCGGGAGCGTCAACCCGTTCGGCAGGAACAGCGCGTTCTCCATGCCTGTCACGGACCCGCGCAAGAAGAACGAAGCGGCGGCGTGACGTCGGCGCAGTTATAGGCGCGGCGCGTCGCGTCTTCTGAATGGTCAGAAAGTTCAGACTGTTCTTCCACGCTCAGGCGCGAGACTTCGTCTACGGGATGCTGCGTCGGAACCGATCGTGACGCGGCGTTTCGGAACACCGCGGCGAGCGCGGGGGCGCGTTTTAAGTTTTCGTCTTGTAGAATCATGATTCGACGCCTTTGCGCGCGCGTACGCCGCTCGCCTCGCGCCGCGCCTACGCGTGCGCCCGCCGAGCCAGACGACGTCGTCGCGACGACGGGAACGTCGCCGAGCGGAAACGTCCCCGCACCGTCTCGCGTGCGCCTCACGCGCCGCCGCCGCGCGATGCGCGAGAACGCCGCCCCGTCCCGCCGTTCCGGAACAGAATTCTCGTCGTGCGTTTTCGGACCCGAACGTTCCGAACGCGTTGGGTACGGGTACCGATCAACCCCGATCGAGCCATTGATCAGAGTCGCGGTTGTCGGTCGGGATTATTCTTTTATGGCGTCTCCGCCACGGATTCTCGAAAAGCGCCCTCGATCTTGTGCCGCCGCCCGTCGCGACATCCGCACTCTTCCGGGCGCGTGACACGCACGATGTCTCACGCCTCCGCCGCCTCCGTTCGCGCCGCCGCGCCAATCGCGGGGCTCCGCGCGATCCGGCGCGTCTCGCGACGCGTCAACGTCGTCCCCCGCGCGGTCGCCGCCGGCGGCACCGCCAACCAATCGTCGCTGGATGACGCCATCGCCTCCGTGGCGAGCGTCCCCGACGCGACGGACCGGCTCAAGGCGCTCATCGCGTGCGGCGAGGACATCGTGGACCTCCCCGACGATGCCAAGGCGCTCCAGAACCGCGTCATGGGGTGCGCGAGCGAGGCGTGGATCGACCTCACGCTCGCGGCGGACGGCACCGTGGTCGTGCGCGGCGCCGCCGAGGCGCAAATCACCCGAGGCTTCTGCGGTCTGCTCACGAAGGGCCTCGCCGGTTTGACCGCGGACGAGATCGCGCGGGTGCCGATCACCATCGTGGACGGGCTGGGCATCGGCGCCGCGAATCTGCCCACGAGCCGCGCGAACGGGTTTCGGAACATGCTGGAGACGGCGAAGAAACAGGCGAGGCGCTTGGCGGACGCGAGCGACGCGTCGAACGTCAAAAGCGGCCCGTTCCCTTCGCTCGTCGTCTCCGCCGACGGCGTCGCGGCGAACGGCGTGTTCGCCGAGACGCAAGCGGAGTACTTGGAACCGGACGAAACGTTGGTCGCGAAGTTGGTCGACACGTTGAAGGCGAAGAAAATCGGCATCGTCGCGCACTTCTACATGGACGCGCAGGTGCAGGGCGTGCTCATGGCGGCGAAGAAACGGTACGAGCACGTGTTCATCTCGGACTCGCTGGTGATGGCGGACGCCGCCGTGAAGATGGTGGAAGCCGGCTGCGAGAGCGTCGCGGTGCTGGGCGTCGACTTCATGTCTGAGAACGTCCGCGCGATCCTGGACGACGCCGGCATGACCGAGCCGAAGGTGTACCGCATGGCCGCCGAGGATATCGGCTGCTCGCTCGCGGAGGCGGCGCAGACCGAGTCGTACTACGGGTACCTGGAAGACGCGCGGCGCGTCATCGCCGACGGCGAACCCGCCGCGCACGTCATCTACATCAACACCGCGCTGGACACGAAGGCCAACGCGAACGCGGTGGTGCCCACGGTGACGTGCACGTCCTCCAACGTCGTGCAGACGGTGCTGCAGCTGGCGGCGCAGGTGCCTGGGGTGAACGTGTTCTACGGGCCGGACACCTACATGGGCGGCAACCTGGCGCACCTCTTCTCCATGATGGCGGAGTGGACGGACGCGGAGGTGCAGGCGGTGCACCCCGAGCACACCGCGGCGACCGTCAAGGCGCTGCTCCCGAGGCTGCGCTACTACCAGGACGGCACGTGTATGGTGCACCACATGTTCGGCGGGGACGTGTGCGACGCGGTGGAGAAGCACTACGGCGACGCGTACATCACCGCGCACTTCGAAGTGCCCGGCGAGATGTTCAAGTCGGCGATGCGCGCCAAAAGGGAGCGGGACATGGGCGTGGTCGGATCGACGAAGAACATCCTGGATTTCGTCGTCGACCGCGTGGACGAGGCCATCGCGCGGAAACTGCCGGCGGGCGAGCGTCTGTCGTTCGTGCTCGGCACGGAAACCGGGATGGTCACCGCCATCGTCCGAGCGGCGCGAGAGAGGCTGCGCGCGGCGAAGGAGACGTCGGACGACCAGACGTGCCTCGTGGAGTGCGAGATCGTCTTCCCGGTGTCGACGGACGCCGTGACCGACGTGGAGAGCGGCGCTTCCTCCGCCTCGTCTTCCGGTCTTTCCGGTGGCGCTCTGGACGGGCTGCAGATCGTGCCCGGTCCGGCGGGAGGCGAAGGGTGCAGCGCGGACGGCGGGTGCGCTTCGTGCCCGTACATGAAGATGAACTCGCTGGCGGCGCTGCAGAGCGTGCTGGATAAAATCGGCACCGACGCGGGCGAAGCGATGTTGGCGCCGTTCGAGCCCAAGAAGTACGCGGCGAGCGACTCCGGGCCGTCCGTCGCGGCGCTGGGGTGCGTGCCCATCCTGCACATGCGCGACTTCACCAGGGACAAACGGTTCTCGGACGCGTTCGTGCGAGACATCGTCGGCAGAGCGACGTGAGGGAGGGACCCTCTCGTGACGCGCGAGTGAAAAAGAGACACCTGCTCTCGTCCGAGGTGCGGGACACGCGCTCGAGCGAGACGGAGAGTGTGAGAAGAGCTAATACATAAAAGTATCGTGACGCGCGCGCCGACGACGCGCGCGCGTCGCCTCGTCCATGTCTACGCCCGCGCGGCGATGCTGAGGAGCTCGACGTCCACGGTGAGCGTCGCGTTCGGCGGGATCTCCTGCACCTGGTTCGCGCCGTAGGCGTACTCTGGCGGCACGATCAGGCGCCGGAACTGCCCCGGGCCCATGCCCTTGATGCCTTCGTTGAGGCAGGCGATGAACGGCCCGCCGGGAGTGCCGGCGGGGACACCCACGGTGAACCCGTAGGGCGTCCCGCCGGTGACCCCCGCGCCCTGCCGCGACGTCGCGACGGTGATCCGGCGGAACTTGACGTCGAAGTGGACGGCGACGCGCGAGCCCTCCTTGGCGCCGCCCTCCACGCCGGCGCCGCCCTTGATGTCCGCGTACATGATGGGCGGCTTCGTGCCCGGCAGGGGCTTGAAGTCGCTCTCGGCCACCTGGAACGTCGCGCGCGGCGGCGTCGCGAGCGCCGGCGCGGGCGAGCTCAGGCTCAGCAGGGACGTCAGCAGGGAAGCCGCGCCGACGCTGCGCCGCGACATCGCGCCGGTATCGGTGGCATCGGCCGCCTCGGCCTTCGTCGAGGCCGTCGCGACGAAGCGCGGGGTGGCCCCGCGGTGACGCATCGTCGCGCGGTGTCTCCGGGACCGCGCCCGGGCTCCACGCGCGTCCACGCGGAGCGCGGCCGCGTTCGCGGCGACGAGAGCGAGGGGAGCCATGTTCGCCGTGTACGGTGTGCGAATCGCTCGGGTCGAGCTGCGCGCTCAGACGGAGAGGGTGCGCCACGAAGGAGCGCGGCGCGATGTGGACCGGGGACAGCTCAGCACCTGCAGCGATGACGCGGATCGCGTCGACGTAAAATCCTTTATCTCGGAAAAGCGTCCCCCGTCGTTCCGCGCCTCGAGTACCGCGGGACGCGCACCGCGAGCGCGACGAGAAACGCGAAACATGTCTCGTTGCCTGGTCATCACCGCCCCCGGCGCCGCGGCGTTCGCCGCGCCGTCGGGCCACGCGCGGGACGCGTTCAGAGGCGGCGCGTCCGGCGTCCCCTCGATGTTCAGTAAAAGCGCGGCTTCCGTCGCGCTTCGCGCGCGTCTCGGCGTTCCTTCCCGCCGCCCCCGGACAGTTCCGGCGCGCGCGCACGCCGGCGGGGACGCCTCCGATACCGCCGGGGACGTCCCCTCCGAGCCTGAACGACCGTCCGTCGGAACGTTCGCCTCCGCGAAGGCGGCGGAAAGCCGCCTGGAGCGCTCGATGGCCGCCGCCGTCGCGGCGGAGGATTTCGCGCTCGCCGCGTCCGTCCGCGACGAGCTCCACGCGCTGCGGGAAGGCGACGCGCTGCTCGCCGCGACAGAGCAATTACGCGTCGCCGTCTCGAACGAGGATTACGTCGAGGCGGCGCGGCTGCGCGACGTCGTGCGCGCCTTGACCCCGGAGAAGATCCCAACGAAATCCGACACGAAAACTGACGGCGTTCGCGTGCGCGCTTCGTCGCGGTTCGTCCCCGAACGCTCCGACCCCGAAAACGGCGCGTACTTCTTTTCGTACGCGATCGTCGTGACGAACGAGAGCCCTTCCGTGGTCCAACTGATCGACCGAAAGTGGGTCATCACCGACGAGCTCGGCAACGTCGAGACCGTGGAAGGCCCGGGCGTGATCGGTCAGCAGCCCGTTTTGCTTCCCGGGCAGACGTTCGAGTACGCCTCGGCGTGCCCGCTCCGAACGCCGCGCGGGAAGATGCGCGGGTCGTACGGCTTCGTCTGGCTCGTCACGCAAACCGCGGACGAGTACATGGATCCGAACGGCGAGGGTCTGGAAACCCCCGACGAGCCGCTTCGAGCCGCTTTCGGGACGAAAAACGAGCCGAACGGGAACCGAACGCCGCTCGACGACGACGGCGGCGTGACGTTCTTGAAGCAGCCCGAAGACGCGCGCTTCGACGTGGAGGTTGCCGAGTTCGGCCTCGACGCCGAGGACGAGGACCCGTGATCGGTCACTTTTCGCGCCGAGCGAGACGAGCGCCGCGCGGCTTTCGCGCGGCGCGCGGCGACGTCGCCGCGAGCGTAAGAAGAGAAACGCGACGAACGACGCGACGCGCGCGACGAACGCGAACGAGCACCCGCGGGGAGACTGTGCCTGCCGTGGGAACTTCCGAAACGCGCGCGTCCTTCCGAAATCGTCTCACGCTCGCGGTTGTGTATTACGAAAGCATGAAAGTAAAAACGATCATCAGTCCACGGCTAACTTGGCGGCGATGCCGCGCGTCCCGGCCACGGACCCCGCCGCCGACGCGCTCCGCGGCGCCACCGTGGAGAGCGCCAGGAAGCGCTCGGAGGCGAGGCACAGGTACGCCAGGCCGATGATCGCGGCGCTCTGCAGCAAGGCCAGGCCGCCGCAGACGTACCTGTGCCGGAAGTACGGCGGCGCGCACCACGCCGTGCACACCAGAAACGGAAACGCGGCGAGCCACGCGCCGCCGACGGCGCGCAGCTTTTTCAGAAACTGCGCCGCCTCCGGGTCGCGAGACTCCGCCGCCGCGATCGTGGCTTTCCCCCCGACCAGGAACAGGCACAGTAAGCACAGGCGAAGCAGCACGAGACAGTACCCGGGCCAGTGCTCGTGGTCGTGGAACGCCGAGAAGTCGTCCGTGAACCGCCGGGACGCCATCTCCAGGTACGCGGTGACCGCCGCGAACGCGAGCAGGAAATACCCGCCCGCGTCCACCCGACCGCCGCTGAGACGCGACGCGCCGCCCGCCGCGCCCGTCGTCGAAGAAGCGCGCCCGCCTTGCCCCGCCACCCCGACCAGACGCGCGGGCTGCTGCAACGCGCGCGTGACGCTCGCGACCCGGCGCTTCACCTCCGGGTTGTCCTCGTCGAGGTGCAGCGCGGTCTTGACGATCGCCGAGACGCCCTCTTTGAAGTCCCTCCCGGCGCGCTTGGCGGCGCCGGCGCTGCCGCGCGCCGCCGCCGCGCGCGAGGGGTCGTCGGCGTCGACGCCGCCGCTCTCGAGCGAGTTGAGCAGGCGCGCGCCCACCGAGCCGACAGAGACGGTCGTCCAGCCGCACGCGAGGAACAGCAGGAGCGCGGCGACCACGAACTCGCTGAAGCCCTGGCTCACCTCCGCCGCGAAGTCGGCGGCGATGAACGTGTACCGCCACTGCAGACCCTTCCCGTCGCGGGCGAAGACGGCGAGGTGCCACAGCTCGAGGAGGAAACTGAGCGTCTGCGCGGCGTACGCCGCGCCGAGCAGGGCGACGAGAACGTGCACTCTGCCGAGTCTCCGGTACTGATGCCTGGCGCTCGCGAACGCCGGGCCTGCGCCCGCCAGCAGAAGCAGTAAGGAGAAAAAATACAACACGCCCATGCCGTTCAGGTCGGAGGGCAAGTGCGATCCGCCGTTGAACATGGTGAGCTCGTAGCGCATCGGCGGCGGGTGCGCCTCGTAAAACTCCAAAGCGCAGTCGCTCACGACCACGTACCAGTGCGTGGCTTTCGCGACGGGCGTCGGGTCGCGCCCGCGGGTCGGGTAGGTGTGCACCAGCTTCGTCGTGAATACCGTCTCGCGGTGGTGGATGCGGTTCACGGGGCCCTCTTCTCGCATGCGCGTCGCGTTGTGAGGCGAATTCCACTCGCTCTCGCCGGTGTCCGTGTTGACGCGGTAGGATTTGCCCGTCTCGGGGTCCACGAAATACTCCCACCCGTGCCCGTGGTGCGTCGCGAGCTCGTGCGGTAAATCGACTTTATGCTCGATGTCGGCGATCTTGTTCCGGTCGCGGCACAGCGAGCCGGCGCTGATGCTCTTCTCCCACTTGCGGTAATTGTCATCGTGGAAAAAAAGCACGTGCAGCTCGTGCCGCCCCCGCTCCCACCCGTCGCGGGTCGTCGTGAGCTTGAGCGACACATCGGCCGACTCCGCCACCCCGAACTTGCCGATCAGCTGCTCGGTGGTCACGGAGTCGATCTTGAGCGTGCCCTGCTCCACCTTGGCGAGCGCGGGCGTGCACGCGAACGCCAGCAGCAGAACGAGCGCCGACGCGCGGGCCGCGGCAGAGCGCGGCATCGAACGAGACGAACGCGCGCGCGCCATCGCGCCGCCGTGAGAATCGCGCGGGTTCGGTCGCGAGGGGCGGTCCTTCGCGAAGGACTCGCGCGCGATTCTAGAACGGCGGCTCGAACCCGGTCGGCGGGGAGGAGGACCTCGCGACACCGTGCTCTGCCGACGCGCGCGTTCGGATCGCGCGAATTAAAAAAAACAGGCCGCGTCACGTTTTTTGGCCGCTCGACGAGAACGACGACGACGAGGCTGAGCGTCAGATGGCGATCTGTCCGCTGTGAGACTGTCCGACGGATTCGGGATTTTCGCGATGATGCCACTTGGATCGTGAAGGCGAGCACCACCTCGTGCGCCACTCCGACGCACGCGAGGCTCGGCTCAGGTCAGCAGTCGAGTCGGAAGACCCCTTTCCCGCGAGAAGACAGATGTCCGCCGCGGCCGCGAGCGACGCGCTCGCCGCGCGCGCCTCGGCGCTCAGCGCGGGCGCGCTTCGCCTGAAGTCGTCGCGGGGACGGACGAGTCGTTCCCTCCATCGCGCCTCCCCGATGCGAACGCCCGCGGTCGCCATGGCGCCCTTCCGCAACCCGTTCAAGAAGAAGCCCGAGCCCGAGGGCGGCAAGGGCCCGAGCGGCGCGGAGGTGCTGGCGAAGCGACTCGTGAAGGGCCGGGAGAAGGCCAAGACCGAGGGGTTCCAGAGCGTGTTGGCGGATGTGCGGGACGGGACGACGCAAAGAAACTTCGGCAACGGCGGATCGTGGCCGGAGGCGGCGGAGGCGGTGCGGCGGGGCGTGTGTCCTCTGTGCGGCGCCGACACCGCGAAGGCGCTGGAAGCGGCCGAGGCGAGCGGCGCGAAACCGGACGCGTTCCTGGTCGACCCGGTGCGGCAGGCTGAGCTCGGGCAACACCCGCTCGGGTGGTGTGCGAAGTGCGCCGAGAGCAACCGGCTGCTGGACACCACCAGCGGGTTTTGACGACGCGTCGCGTCTATCCGTACCTACGACGAAACGCCTCGCCGCGTTCGAGTGTGTCTACTACTGTGAATGCGTGACGTAGAGATGGTACGGGTGGTAACACGAGCGTGGTTTCTCGTTCACGGAGGCGTGAACGACGGACGTTCGAGCGGTGGTTCGACCGACGGGCGCGCGCCGTTCTCCGCTCTTCGGTGACGAGTCGAAACAGTTTTCCAAAAAAACGTGAGACAAGTTCTTCTCACTCGCGATTTGTCGTCACCCGCTCACCCGTCACCCCTCTCGCACTCGACGCCGGACGATGACTGAAGTCGACGATGATCGACCGGGCTCTGTCCTGGCATTGTCTGAAGTGCGCGACACACGGACGATGTTCCGCTTCGCTCACCAGCTGTCGCGCGCGGCGCGCGCGGCCGCCGCGGTCGCGGGGCGCCCCGCGGCCGGCGGCGCTGAGCCGACCGGCACGCGCTGGGCGCCCAGCCAGGGGTTCGCCGCGATGGGGTTCAGCAGCTTCGCGCTCCTTGGGGTCGCGGGCGTGGCGCTCGCGGACGAGGCGGAGCACGGCCTGCACAGCGCGCAGTACCCGTGGCCGCACGAGGGCATGTTCGACTCGTACGACCACGCGAGCATCCGCCGCGGGCACCAGGTGTACCAGCAGGTGTGCGCGGCGTGCCACTCGCTCAACCTCGTGGCGTACCGCAACCTCGTGGGCGTGGCGTACACCGAGGAGGAGGTCAAACTCATGGCGGAGGAGATCGAGGTACGCGTCTCCGCGCACCCGCGAATTCGCGAACCGGCCACGCGCGGGGTCGTTTCGCTCGAGCGCGCGGACGACGATCGCGTCGTCGCGGACGCGTCCACGCGATTTCGTCGCACGCCCGCTCGGGGGCGTCGCGATCGGCCCCCCGGATCCCTCCAGGTCGCGAACCGAACGTGTCCCGTTGGGAAACAACGGGGCGAGAAGATCTTTTTCAATCACCCGATTTTTCGAGACTGCGCGGGCATACGGGACTCGCGCGTCTCGCGAGTTTTTTCTTCACCGCGCGCGAAAAACTCTGCGACGCGTATAAAACACCCGCGCGCGCGCGACGAAACACGCCACGCGCGTTTCGTTTCAGTGACTGACAGCGATTGCGATTCGATCCGTCGCAGGTCCCGGACGGCCCCGACGACACCGGCGAGATGTTCGACCGCCCCGGCAAGCTCTCCGATAAGCTTCCCGCGCCGTACGCCAACGAGGAGGGCGCGCGGTACGCCAACAACGGCGCGTACCCGCCCGACTTGTCTCTCATCACCAAGGCGCGTCACGACGGGCAGAATTACGTCTTTTCGTTGCTGCTCGGGTACCGCGACGCGCCCGCGGGGATCAACATCCGCGAGGGCCTGCACTACAACCCGTATTTCCCGGGCGGCGCGATCGCCATGCCCAAGATGCTCGTGGACGGCGGCGTCGAGTACGACGACGGCACGCCCGCCACGGAGACGCAGATGGCGAAGGACGTGACCACCTTCCTGGCGTGGGCGGCGGAGCCCGAGGCGGATGACCGCAAGCTCATGGGCGCCAAGTTCATGTTCGCGATGGCGCTCGTCGCGGTGCAGGCGGTGTACTACAAGAGGTGGATCTGGGCACCGATCAAGTCCAGGAAACTCGTCGTCAACGCCGTGCACTGAAAGAAAGAGAAGAGGCGCGAGGGACGGTCGCGAGAGATCGACGTCTCGCGACGAAAGTCGTTTTTCCGCGAAGAGATGCTTCGCGACGTCGACGGCGCGTCGACGAACGTTCACATCATTCAATCGCAGTGTAATGTAACACACACCACACACGACAATCAAACGCGTGAGACGATCTACACACACACGAGAGTGACAAGCGCCTTGCGCTCGACGCGCTCATCATCGCGTTGAGTTGGTTTCGGCGCACGCCGACTCCGCCGCCGCCGCCGCATCCGCGCATGCGCTCGCCGTCGCGCCCAGGGTCCGGGCCGCGGTTTCGGCGTCCGTCTCGCCAGCCTCGAGCGCCCGCAACACGCCCCCGGGCTCGTCCACGCAGGGCATCGACACCGCCGCGACCGCCGCGGCGCACTTTTTCGTCACGAGACTCTCGTTCGTCTCCACATTCAGCGCGTCGTCGTCGTTCGGCGCCGCCGCGTCGGGGGGCGCGAGCGCGTCGGCGCATTTCTCCGCCAGCGCAGTCAGCTTGGCCTCGCACCGCTTCGCCACCCACGCGAACTTGCGCGCCGCGTCATCGCGCGCGATGTCCCCGCGGCGCACGCCGCGTGCGACGCGCACGAACGCGTCCTCGCACCCCGCCTCGAGCGCGCGCGCCGCCGCGCCGCACCGAGCGAGCGCGGGGGGGACGTCGGAAGAGGCGTCGTCGTCGGCGTAATCTGCCGCGGCGTAATCGTAATCGTAATCGAAGTCGCTTCCGCCGCCGGGGCCCCAGGGCGGACGGGGGAAGGGCCGACGGCCGGGGCCGTGGTGGGGGCCGTGGGGGCCGTGGGGGCCGTGGGGGCCGTGGGGACCCGGGGGGCCGTGGGGCCGACCTTTCCCCGGCGGCGGGCGGTGAAGATGGTGGTGCGCGGGTGCGCCGAGGACCATCAGCCCCAGGAGACATAAGCAGGCGATTTTCCAGGCTGAGATGGCAGATGGAGGAGACAGGAGAGTGGATGGTCAGAAAAAAGGCGTTTGCCATTCTGCCGAGACCGCCTCGAGTGTAGAACACGCTCTGCCCGGCCCCCCCCGCCCCCCGAACCGAACGTCGGGTCGAGAGCGCGAGGTCACGACAAAAGATGCGCGGCGGTTCGCGTGGGAACGACACGCGCGTCACGCGCGGTGCTTCTGAGGTTGGATTTCCCGGGACGAGTCCGCTCCGGGGCGGGCCCGAAAACCTCGGTAGCTAAAAAGAAAGAACAACACGTGTCTAACTGTTAACGCACCTCGGTGCACTCGGCGGGGGTGATTCTGGATGACGTGCAGCACGGGCGCGGGATGACCGGCGGCGGGCGCGGTCACGGGGTCGGGGTGCTTGCTGTCATCTGTATCTTCGCCTTGAAGGGCGACGTAGGTAGCGCTCATGTCTTTCGCGCGAGAAAAGTGATGACGAGCGTAACGAGCGAGGCAAAGTCGGTCGCTTTTCTGCCTGTCTGCCATCTGCGTCCTCCACAAAAATGCAAATCTCACTTTCTTTTGCGCGTCCAAGAAGTTGAACCGTCGGAGGCGACAATGTTCCGCCCCAAACCTTCAGCCCCCCCCTCGACTGAGGAGATGCCGGCGGTCGCGAGCACGCCGACGACGCGCGATGACTATCTGGCGATGCTCGCCGGGGCGATCGTCGACGCTACGAAGCGAAGTCCCCCACCACGGCGGGCGACGGGGGAACACCAAGCAAATTTACGATCCCTCGCTTCGCCAGCCCCATCCTTCGAGCCTCGCTCGTGGCGCGTGTTTTGCATCTCGGACCTCCACGCGGATATACCGACGAACATGCGGTGGGTCGAGGCGTTGCCGTCGTTCCCGCCGCGCAGCGCGCTGATCGTCGCCGGCGACGTCGCCACCGCGAACGCGGTGACGCGGAGGGCACTCCTTCTGCTAAAAGAGCGCTTCGAGGAAATTTTTTGGGTTCCCGGGAATCACGAGCTCTGGCTTCCGGCTGCGAACCCTAAAACAGGTCACAACGACGCCACGCTTCGCGGCTACCCCGACGACTCGTTGGGGAAGCTCTTAAGCCTGATCGACCTGTGCGTCGAGTGCGGCGTTCGCGTGGGCCCGACGACGCTCCCCGGAACGCCGGGGACGTCCGACGGAGGCGGAACGGACGCGACGTCGGTCAAAAAGAAAAAAAAGGGAACCGCCGACGTCGTCGTCGTGCCCGTCCTCGGCTGGTACGACGACGCGTTCGCGGAAAAACTGCGCGCGTCTGCGAATAATGACGGCCCACCGTCCGGCAGATCATCGCGCGATGCGTACGCACACTACACGGAGGTCGAGCGCGATTTCGACGCCGGGTGTAAGTGGCCCGCGTGCGTCGGGACGCCCGGGAGACCGCGCGACTCGCACGCCGACGGCATCGCGAGCTTCTTCCGAGACGTAAACGCGACGGTTTGGGCCGACGCGGCGTGCCGCGTCCCGAAAGACGAAGGCGTCGACGTGCTCACCTTCTCGCACTTCGTGCCTCTCGCGCGCGTCTACCTCGGGACCGCACGCATGGCCCGCGTCATGGGGAGCGAAGGCATCGGCGCCCAAGCGCTCGGAATCGGGTCCGTCGCGCACGTGTTCGGCCACTCGCACGTCAACGCGGACGACGTCGTCGACGTCCCGGACTCCTCGCGCGGCGTTCCGATTTCAGACTGGGCTCCATATGAAACGGTTCGTCGGTGCCGTTTCGTGCAGAACGCGCTCGGGTACCCGCACGAGCGCTGGGGGAACGGGGGGGCGCCGAAACAGGTGTGGCCGCGCGACGCGTCCACGTCGGCTGAAGGGAAGTGCGCGACATCGTGAGGAACCGCTTCGTAAAAAGTGTAAATTGAAACGCCGCGGCGTACGTAAAATCATCGCGTCTCGCGCGTCGCCTCCCGGGCAGTCTCCGCGACGTCGTCCCAGACGGTCGGCATCTTCTTCTGCGGGAGGGTCGCGTCGCGCAGCGCCGCCCACTTCCACTGCGCGTTCTTGGCCGCCAGGCAGTGCGCGCTCCTGTGCGCGACGCACGCCGCGCACGCGCACGGCGTCTTTTTTTTCTCCTTCTTTCCGTCGACGCGCGCTCGCGCGCCGCCGTCTCCGCCGACGGCGTCGGCGTCCGCTCCGTCTCCGTCGGCGGCGTCCAACGCGTCGAGCGCTCGTCGCGCCTCAGCCCCCGCGCGTTCGTGCGCTTCCACCGCCGCCGCCACCGCGCTCTGCAGCTTCGCCGCGTCGTCGGCGTGCCCGAGCACGACCAGCAGCTCGGAGAGCTCGCCGACGCGCTCCAGCGCGCCGACGGCGAGCAGATCCCCCGCGACGCCGCCAGAAGCGAGGTGGTTCGCCAGGTCGCGTTCCTCCGTGGGCCCGCCGGCTCTGAGCCCGGCGCCCGCGCGCTTGCCGCGGCGCTCGGCGCGCGTGGGCTTCTTCGCCTTGCGCCCGCCCACAGTGGACGCGGAGAGGGACGTCCCGGTGGCGGTGGTCGCGGTCGCCGCGCCGAGCGTGCGGTCGGTGTACGCGGAGAAGCCCGAAACCCCGGACGCGAGCGTCGAGACAGAAGCCGCCGACGCCGACCAAACGGAGGCGCCGTCGTCGCGCAAGGCGTCGTCGTCGGCGTCGCGTCGCGTCCCGGGGCGGCCGCGGGGGCCGACGCCGTTTTCGAACGCGCCGTCCGCCCCCGACGCGTTCAAGGCTTTCTGAAGCGCCTCCCTCCTGCGCCGCAGCGCGCGGAGGCGCTCGAGGTACTTCTCGGCGCGCGCCGGCGCCTCGCGCGCCGTCGCCACGAGCCCGCTCGCCGCCTCCGCCGCCGCCGGCGCCACCGTGGTCTCCACGAGGTCGCCGCGGCCGCGCGCGTACGCCACGGCGAGCGCGTCGCGCCAGTTCCTCGCCGCGCACAGCAGCGACGCGGCGCGGTCGACGTCGCCGAGCTCGCGCTCCGCCACCTGCGCGGCGGCGGCGGGGTCGAAGGGCTCCAGGGCGTCGGCGAGCTCGGACGCCAGCGCGAGGCGCTCGTCCGCGGGGAGCTTGAGTCGGCCGGCGAGCGCCAGCGCCGGGCGCCAGGCGCCGGCGTCGGCGTACGCCCGCATCGCGCCGCGCGCGCGACCCGCGGAGAGCAAAACCACCGCCGCGTCTTCGTGGCGGCGCTCTTCGCAGAGCTTTTCGGCGTACGCGGCAGCCACCGTCTCGCGGAGCGCGGAGACTTTTTTCGCCGAGCCTTTTTTCGGCGCGGTTCCGCCCGTCACAGCCTCGTTTTCGTCATCCGCGCGCTCCGCCTCCGCCGCCGCCGCCATGGCCACCGGGAACAGGTTCCGCTTCGCCGCCAACGCGCACGCTCTCGTCGCGTCGCCGCCCAGCAGCAGGTTCTCGACGGCGCTGCGCCAGCGCCCCAGCTTGAGGTCGACGTCCGCCTTCCGCAGCGGCTCCGGCATGGCCTGGAGCCGCTCGAGCTCGGGGACGTACTCGCCGGGGTCCATCCCGGGCGCGCGCTGGCCCACCAGGTACGCCGCGCTGAGGTCGTACGTGCCCATCGCCGCGTCGAAGAGCGGCTTGCCCCCCTCGAGCGCCAACAAGTGGTCCAGCGCCGCCTCGGAGTCCACCGAGACGTCGTCGTCTTCGTTGACGAAATCGCGAAAGCGGTCGATGGTCGAGGCGAGCCGCGCGGTCGGACCGTCCGCGGCGGCGGCGGAGGACCCTCGCGGCGACGCGGCGCTCGCGCGCGCCGGCGCCTTGTCATTTTCAGTCTCGACTGAAACGGCGTTGGCGCGCCGCGCGGATCGCGCAATCTCCGATTCGCGCCTCCGCCGGACGCGCCCCAGCGCGCCCTCCAGGTCCGGAGGGGACGACCGCGCGTGCGCGGAGAGCATCACCAGCTCCCACCGGTCGGGGAGGAGCGCGTCCACGTCCACGCGCAGAGACGCGTGATCGATCGTCCCGGGGTCGGCGGCTTCGGCTTCGGCTTCGGCTTCGGCTTCGGCGGCGGCGGCGCGCCCGTCGACGAGGCTGAGGCTCGGGCTCGCGTCGTCTCCGTGCGGGGACGCGCGCGCGCGCGCGCCGTCCTCGTCGCCGTCCCGGGCCGACTCCAGCCCCGACTCGGCGAGCGTTCCCTCGTCCGCCTCCCGCGCCACGGACGCCACGGACAGGCTTTCGAAGCGCGCCACCGAGACGGCCACCGGCGGGGACTTGGCGTCGTCCACCGCGCGTGAGTCTCCGATTTCCTCCGCGGGCTCGACCACCGAGTACGCCGAACCCGCGGCGCGCGCGGCTGGACCGCGGGAGGGACCGTGAGCGTCCGCTCCGTTTCCGCCTCCGCGCCTCCGACGCGAGGCGTGAGCTTTCACGGCGTCCTTCTCCGCCGCCACGCGCGCCACGGCGCGCGCGACGGCCGAGCACGTCAGCCGGATCTTGCCCCGCGGGTCCCTCGAGAGACGGCGCGCCTTCGCGGCGGCTTCGTCTTCGTCGTCGTCCCTCGGCGACGCGCCGGCGTCGTCGCCGGCGTCGCGCGACGACGCCTCCGCCTGCGACAGCATCCCGAGGGCGACGCCGACCAGGTCGAGAGACGGACGCGTCAACAATCCGCCGCTTCTTTCTTCGCGGTCGTACGTCGGTAAGCGAGTCGGCGTTTCGCGAGGATACGACGTCTCTTCTTCCGTCGACGGAGCGCGAGCGGGTCCCCGCCTCGCGTCGCGCGTCAGCCCCTCGGAAGGTTCCGCCCTCTCCGGCTCCGGCGCGGCGAGGTGCGCGTACGGCGCCCCCGGCGCCGTGCAGTCCCCCCCGTCCAGGCACTCGAGCAGCTCGGCGACCACGTCCGGGTCGTCGACGTCCCGCACGAACGCGTCCGCGTGCCGCAGGAACCGGGGCCACGCGCGGTCGACGATCAGGTTCAGGTCCACCCTGTGCCGCGCCGCGAGCGCGGCGGCGGCGGCGAAGCGGCGCTCGTCCAGCGCGCGCGCGACCGCGGGGAGCACGAGGAACCGCGGCGCGACCGTCTCCAGGTTGCCGCGCGGCATCTGGAGCACGACGTCCACCCCCCCGGGGATCGCGGCGACGACGCGTGCGCCCTGCTCGACGCGCCGCGTGCGACTGTCGACGGCGCGGCCCGCGTCCGCGGGGCGCATCGCCGCGCGCATGGAGACGTGCATGCGGTCGTTCTGTATCGAGCCGGAGGCGTTCTGAATCGAGCCGGGGCCGGTCTGAGCGCCGGCCGAGGTCCGGACGCGGGTCCCGCCGGCGGCGGCGGCGAAGGCGTTCTTCTCCGCCGCCGCGCCGACGCCGTCGCGAGAGAGCGCCGGGACGAGTCCCCGCGCGTCGTTTTCGGTTTCGCGCGAGTCGTCATCCGCCTCCCCGACGAGCTCCGCGAGCTCGACGACGCGGAGCTCGTCCGCGAGCGTCGCGCACACCAGTCTCGCCTCTGGGCGAGGCGTTTCGTGAGGCGTGACGAAACTGTCGGCGAGCGCGCCGGTCTCGGCTCCGGCGGACCACGCGCGCCATCGCTCGGCGTACGCCGAAGCCGACGCCAGCGCGGCGTCCGTCTCCGCGCCGCCGTCTCGCGAACCGGAAGACTCGTCCCCGAAGTGCACGGCGAACGAGCGCACGTCGCGCGCGACGACGCGCGCGCCGCAGAACAGCACGCCGCGCGCGTCGAGGCCGGCGAGGCCCGGGGGCGCGCCCCGCGCCGCCGGAGGCAGCGCGGCGAGCGCGACGCACGCCCGCGGCAGCGACGCCGAGGGCCAGCTCGCCGGGATCGCCGAGAGGGTCGGATCGCCGTGCTCGTCCGCGACGACCGAGGCGAACAACACGGGCGCGGAGGACGCGTTTTCGGACGCGGAGGACGACTCGTCGCCGGATGAGCGTTCCTGCGTCTGCACGAAGGCGCCCGCCGGGCTTTCGCCCTCGGCGCGCGCGATGGCGATAGCAGAGGAGGGCAGGTCCACCACGGAGACCACCTCGGCGGACCACCGCGGTTCGCGTCTCGAGAATGACTCGTCGAACGACTCGTCCGACGCGTCGTCCCACGCGTACGACAGCCGCACGGTCAACAAACACGCGGACCCGTCGCTCGGGCGGTCGGCGGCGACGAGCGCCGTCTCGGCGTCCAGCCAAGCGACGCGCCGCGGCGCGTCGTCGAACCGTTCGAGGACCGAGAACGTCCCGCCGACGGGCTCGACGAGTCGCGCTTCCATCTTCACCGCAGCGTCGGCGTCCAAGTGCGCGTCCGCTTTCCCGTACTGCAGCTCGTCGTCCGCGTCCGCGATCGACTCGACCGTCTCCTCCCACTCCGTCGCGCGCCGCGCGGAGGCGACGGCCAGCCGCCCGTCGGACAGGAGCGCCAGGACGGCTTCGCCGCGCGGGACGAAGCCGCTCGCGCGAGCGGCGCTCGGGACCGAATCGCCGTCGTCGGTGGAACTCGGGTTCGCTTCGTCGCCGCGAGCGGGATCCGCTCGCAAACGGATCGCGCTCGCGGGGCTGAAACAGACGTCCGCGACGGTGGCGGGGAAAGCCACCGTCGCCGCGCACATGGGCGGGGGGAACAAGGCGCGCGCCAAAGGCGTGACCAGGACGTCGGCGCCGTCAATCGTCGCCGTCGTCGCGGCGGAGGAGCAAATTTGCTCATCCGCGAAGGCGTGTTCCTCGACGCGTCCGGCGGGGGTGGCGACGCGCAGCACGCGCGGGTCCGTGAGGTCCCAGGCGCAGTGCGCTCTGTCGCCCTCGCGCGCGGGGAAAACAATCTCGCGAGATAAGTACCACTTGCCGTTCCCGCGGCGCCAGATTTGCGTCGCGGCGCAGACGTCGCGCGCGCGGAAAGCCTTCCCCGCCGCGCCGGAGGATTCGGCCTTCTCAAAATCCTTCTCCGCCTCGAAAGCCTCCGGGTTCGCGACGCACACCGCGAGCCGCTCGGAGTCGCACGACCACGCCAGCGACGTCACCTGCGCGCCCGCGCCGCGCGCCGGCAGCGCGAACGAGCCGCGACGCAGGCCGTTGCGTTCGAAAAAAACAATCTCCGCCTCCGTCGGAGGCAAGGTTTCGCGCGTTCGCCGCCGGCTCGCCTCTTCGTCCACCGCGTCCGAGGCGGAGGCGGAGTCGGTGTCGCTCTCGTCCTCGCGCGCGCGCTGCGGGGCGCACGCGACCGCCACCAGCGCGCCGCGGGGTTGCCACGCGAGCGGCGGCGCGTGAGGCGGGGAAGCGGCGACGCGGGCCGAAGCCGCGTCGTCGCTCGCGCCTTTCGCTTTTTCGCTCTCGCGGCGCTCCCTCCCGCCTTCGCCTTCGCCTTCGCCTCCGCGCGGGTGCCCCGCGCTGATCCTGGCCGGCCGGAGGGACTCGCCCGTGGCGTGGAACGCCAGGTCGTCCCTCTCCCAGACGCGCAGCTGCGGCTCGGCGCCACGCGCGGAGACCAGCGACGCGAGGAACTGTCCGTCGCCGCGCCACGACAGAGACGCGACGCCGTCGCCGCCGCCGCCGCCGACGGGCGCTTCGGCCAAGACTCGGAACTCCTTGGTCATCAGGATGAGCGTTCCAGCCCACGTGGCGAGGACCAGCAGCTCGCCGTCGGGGTTCCAGCGCATGGCGCGCAGACCCTGCGCGACTTTGCCGACGCACTCGGGGGTCATGTCCGCGGTCAGAACCGCGCCGGGCGCCGTCGCGGCGTCGTCGTCGGGATCGGGCGCGACTAAAAGCAACTCGCCGGTTCCGAACGCCGCGCACACGCCTCTCAAGTCGTCCACGAACGCGAAGCCGACGACGGGCGACGGTTCGCACAGAGCGACGGCGGCGGACGTCGTCGCGTCGCTCGCCTCCCGTGGCGGAAGCGAGGAAGAATCCTTCGGCGATTTCGATTCGAGAGAGCTCTCGACGTCTCTCTCGTCGCCGTCGACGACGTCGTTCGCGCCGAGGTTTTCTTCCTCGTCCGGCTCTTGAAGTGGCGCGCTCGCCGTGTCGGCGATCGGCGTGTCGAACGCGTCCGGCGCGGACGGCACGGACTCCACCAGGCACATCTCGAGGCACAGCTCGGCGTCGTCGCCCTCGCGCGCGCTATCGCGCAAGCCGTACATGTTGCACGCGTCCGTCACCGCGTACGTCACCCGCGACTCCGCGTCGTAGCACGTCGCGACCACCTGCTCGGAGGCGCCATCGGCGGAGGCGAGATTCGGCGCCAGGGGCAGGCGCCATCGCCGGATGGACGACGCCACGAGGTTGCGCATCGCGCGGGCGGGCGCAGAGAATCGCCGCCGCGCGCGCGGGACCGCGAGGAGGCGCCTCCGGACCGCACCGACGGGACTCCCGGCGCCGCGAGTGTGTGTGAGCCGCCGCCCGGGAAAGACTCGTGAGAAACCGGGCGGGAGGCTCACAGCACTCAGCTTGGACTGAGACCAGTTTCCGCAGATCGCGCCTCGATGTTTTCAGGCGGTGCTCCAGCGATTGCTCGAACGAACAACAGCCCTCTGGCTTCGCCCTCGCCTCCGCACACGCCTCCGCGCGCTCCGAGCGGTCGCCAGGCTTTCGCGCGTGGGACGCCTCGGTATCGCGTCCGGACGGATCGGCACCGCGGCGACCGACAGCGGCGCGCGTCGAGACTCGCGGGGCGGAGTCAGCGCGCGTGCTTCCCGTGCGTCGCTCTCGGGAGTGCCGAATCGGGATTGCCGCGCGATTCGATTCGCCCGCGACGCGCCCGCCGTCCCTCGGTGAGGCGCCATGACCAACGCGGAGGCCACGCGCGCGGACGCGCCGGACGCGGTCCCCCGGCTGCCCGACGCCGACGCGAGCGGCGGCGGCGGCGACGCGGCGTCCGCCGGGAAGGCTGTCGGGTCCCGCGTCGCGCGGAGCGGATCTTCGTCGTTCTTCTCCCGGGAGGAACTCGCGTCGCTTGACGCCGTCCGCGAGGAGGCCGAGCGCCGGTACACGCGCGCGCTCGCGCCGAAGCTCGGCGAGAAGACGTACGGGCACAGCGAGCGCGAGGCGGAGCGCGAGGCGGCGGACGCGGCGCAGCGGGCGAAGGCGACGACGGGTCGTTCGAACGACCCGAACGACCCGAACGACCCATCCTCCGTCGACGGGGTCCAGCCTTCGCTCGCCGCTCCGGTCCTCGAGACGGCGGTCTCCTCGGACCGCCCCGATTCGGTTCAGGCCGCGTCTGGTGGCCCGACCCCCGTCACCGCGACCGCGAAGGTGGGCGTCGCGGCGCTGATGGCGGAGGTGAAGACGCGCGCGCGCGAGTACGTGGCGCGGCGCGAGGCGGAGTTTGACAAAGCCGCGCGCGCGCACGCGGAGGCGGCGGAGCGAAAGGCGCGCGAACAAAGAGCGCGACTGGCGGAGGAACAGAAAAAACAAGCCCGGGGTCTGGGCAAGGTGCAGTTCGACAAAAAACACGACCTGGAGACGGACTTCGCGGCGGAGCAGAAGCGCGAAGCCGCGGCCAGGCAAGCCGCCGAGCGGCAGCGCCGCAACGAGCTCCTCGAGGCGCGCCTGCGCGCGTGGCCGATGTCGCGGGTGTCGGCGGCGGTGGAGGAGGCGTTCCGCGCGGCGCTGAGGGAACGGAGAAGAGCCGCCGGCCTGGACCAGGAGGACGAGCTCTTCAGCGGCGCGGAAGACGTCGTCGCAGACGGGCGTCGAGAGAGCGACGACAAGAGCGAGCGCTCGCGCGGCGCCGCGAACGAAACGAGCGCGGCTTCCGAGGCGGGCCCGGCGGGCCCCGACGACGCGGCGACGGCGTCTTTTTCGGCGAGCGACGCCGCGCGCGCCGCGCGCGAGACGAAGAGCGCATCGAAACCGACGGCGGAGAACACGCACACTCGAAACCACTCGGGCGAGTCACTCGCACGCGGCGACGAGACGATCGTTTCGACTCGCGACGCGGAAACTCGCGCGTCCGTCGAAGCTTGCCGCCTCGCGAACGACTCGTCGTCGCGCGACGCCGCGCGCGGGGATCGGTCCGAGCCTTTCAGACTAAATACGCATGATCGCCCCGAGGACGCGGCGACGTCGCGCGCGTACGACGCGGCGTGCGTTTCGGCGGGCGTCGCGCCCAACGAAAAGGCGCGGCGCGGGTTGCTCTCCGCCTCGGGCGTCTGCGACGTCTCCGGCGCGTGTCTGGGCGACGACGCCGCGTGCGCGGTGGCGCGAGGCGTCGCGCGCGCGCCGAAGGTGAGGCACCTGCGCTTGCGAAGCTGCGACGTCGGCCCGGACGGCTTCCGGAGGATCTTCGCCAGTTTGGGATCGGGATCGGGATCGGGGTCCCGATCGGAGCGCTCTGATGACGTCGGGACGCCACCGAACCCCGTCTGCGCTTTGACGACGCTGGACGTTTCGATGAACCCCCGGGGTTTGGGACCCGTCGGGTCGCGCGCGTTCGCGACGTGGCTCGTCGGCGAACCGACCGCCGCCGGCGTCGCCGTCGTCGCGCTGCGCGGATGCGGCGTGCGCGACGCGGAGGGCGCGACGATGCTCGCCGCGCTGGCGCGGGCGCCGTCGCTGGCGTCCCTGGACCTCGCCGAAAACGCGCTCGGCGCCAAGTCGGCGGCGGCGCTGGCGCTGTTCCTGGAGACGTCCGCGTGCGCCGCCGTGGACGTCTCCGCGAACGGCTTTGGCGCCGCCGACGCGCGCGCGATCGCGGCGGCGCTCGGGAAGAAGCGTTCGGAAAAAGAAAAGAGTTCGGAAACAGCCGCGCGGGTACAGTCGCTCAGCCTGGCGCGCAACGGTTTGGGGGACGAAGGGTGCGTCGCGCTCGCCGACGCGCTCGCGCGTAACGCGTCGCTCGTCGCTCTCGACCTGCGCCGCACGCGGTTCGGTCCGGCGGCGGCGAACGCGTTCGCGGTGGCGTTGGCGAAGAACGCCTCGCTGGAATCTTTGCGCCTCGACGACAACGACGTCGGGGCGGACGGGTGCGCGGCGTTGCTTCGCGCGCTGGACGCCTCCGTGCGCGCGCGGCGCGCGGAGCGTCGCGTCGATCCCCACGCGGAGCCGGGAACGTCTGAGCAGACCGAATCGCGCGCTTCTCTGCGGTCCGTCTCGCTCGTCGGGGTTCGCACGGAGGACGCCGCGGTCGCCGCGCGGGCGCTCGGCGAGCGCCGGTTCCTCGCCGAGGGCGGAGGCGCGAATACGAAGAAGGGTGGCAAGAAAGGCGGCAAAGGGAAGAAGGGCGCCGCGAAGAAGGGGGGCAAGAAAGGCAAGAAGGGCGGCGACGCCGTGCCGGCGCTTCAGTCCGAGTTGGCGCGGGCTTCGCCGGGAACCTTTCGCGCCTTCGAGCGCTCTCGGCCGGAGGGGAGGCACGTCTTCGACCTCGTCGACCCGGCGCAGAGATCCGTCGCGGGCGCGATGTTCGAAGCGGACCACGCCGCGGCGGACCCTTTCGGCGCGTCCGCGAAGACGACGAACGAACCGCGGCTGACGAACAAGCCGCGTCGCGAACAAAACATCGTGAACCTGACGTTGGACGGCGACGCCGTGAAGGAGGACCCGGTGGCGCTGGGCTGGCCGGACGCGCTTCCGACAAAGGGCGTGCTTCGGTTCGATTTCGTCGCGCTCGGAGCGGACGCGCGCGCCGACCGAACCGGCGCCGGCGCTTCGGTTTTGGACGACGCCGCGTTCGCCGCGACGCTGCGCGACGTCGGGTCGCGGCGTCTGACCCCCCGCGAGCGGCGCGAGGCGCTGGAGCAGGCGCGCCGCGACCGCGTGTTCACGTGTGCGCAGGCGGCGGCGTTGCTGGAGACGTTCGACGTCGGCGCGTCGCGCGTAGAAGCCGCGGCGGCGCTGCTTCCCAGACTCCAAAGTCGGTCGGCGCCGGTCGACGCGCGCGTCGCGACGGGAGACGGCGGCGTCTCAGCCGACGTTTCGGCGTCGGAGACGACGGACGTCGCGTCGTCGTTAGCGGCGGAGGCGCAGGCTCTCGCGCTGGCGCCGCTCACGGCGTTCGAGCAGACGGCGGTGTTCGCGCGCTTCGGCGTCGGTCACGCGCGGTACCTCCCGTTTCGGCGGGGCGCCCCGAGCGGGAGGTACGAGCTGGACATGTCCCTCCGGTGCGACCGCGCCGTCGCCGCGTCGCTCGCCGCGGAGGCGGCGAAGGATGCCGACTTTGAAAACTTCAGGCGCGTCGAGTACCTCGAAGCCGGCGAGACGTTTTCGGCGAACGGATCGTCCGCGGTCATCACGCGCGGGGATCCGTCCGAAAGCGCGGCGCGCATGGCGTGGACGCGCGCTTCGCCGAACCCGGCGCCGCCCCCGACCTCGGGCGTTTTGGCCTTCGAGTTCGTCAAGAAGCCCGCGTCGTCGGCGGACGCCGCGGGCGCCGGGGCGGATGGCGCCGCGCGCCTCCGGGGGGTCGAGGCGAAGGCGATAGCCGCCAAGCTGAGAAGAAGGGGCGCCGGCCCCGTGAGCCACGGGTACGTCGCCGGGTCCGAGACGGACGCGATCGTCGCCTTCCGGCGGGCGATGTGCGGCGAGAAAGAGAACGCGCCGGGAGACGGAACGCGACCGAACCCGCGCGCGACGACGTGCGCGTTCGCGGGCGCGTTCGTCGCCTCCGCTCGCGACTCGGAGACGCGCGTGGAGTTGGCGGTGTCGTCGCGTGACTTTTGCGTGGACGTCGAGACAAACTGGTTGGAAATCGTGGACGCGCTGCGCGGGGACGAGCAGGCGGCGGCGTGCGCGCGGTGCGAGGCTTGGCCGGTGGCGAACGTCGCCGCCGGCCTCGCCGCGTTCGAGCGGTCCGAGCGCAAAGCCGAGCGCACGAAGAAGAGGCGCGAGGCGCGGCTCGAGCGCGAGCGCGAGGCGGCGGAGGCGAAGGCGGCGAGGGAGGCGGAGAAGGCGGCGGAGAAGGCGGCGCGGGAGGCGGAGAAGGCGGCGGAGAAGGCGGCGCGGGAGGCGGCGAGGGGGGGCAAGAAGAAGAAGGAAGCCGCCGCGGAGGAGACCGCGGAGGAGACCGCGGAGGAGAACGCGGAGGAGACCGCGGAGGAGAACGCGGACGCCGCGGACGACGACGCGGAGGCGGCTGTCGTCCAGGACCCCGACGAAGAACGCGAAGACGGCGAAGAAGAAGACGACGGAGACGAAAAAGAAGAAGACGAAACCGCCGCCGCCGCCGATGACGACGAGATGGACGAGGAAACCGCTCGAGACGACGCGACCGAAACGCCGGCGAGCGCCTCCGAGAGATCGAAAAAATCTCCGAAGGAGACAACCTCGTCCTCCGCCGCCGACGACGAGATGGACGAAGAAGACGGCCAGCCGCTGGAGATTGGCGAGCCGGTGATGGCGCCGGCGTCCGCGCGGTACGTGCTGGACTGCGCGAACGCGACGCACGCGGCGGTTTTCAGAAGCCTCATCGCGGCGGCGGCGGCGGCCCCGAGCAAGTGGCGCTCGATCCGCAACTTCCGCGTCGGCGGCGCGGCGCGCGACGACCTCGTGGAGGACAAAGGGGAGGCGCTCGAGACGCTCTTCGCGCGAGCCGAGGCGGCGGCGAAGGAGGCGGGCGTAGTGCGCGACGCCTCCGCCGTCGACGCCGTCGCGCGCGCCGCGCGTTTGGCGAAACAGCGGGACTCGGATATCGCGTTTTACGACCGAAAACGCGCGGAGGCCGCGAAAGCGCGCGTGCTCGAGACCAAGTCGTCGCGAAAGAGCCGCGCCGCCGCCGCCGCCGCCGCGACGCGCGGCGAGACAGAAGCCGAACCCGAAGACGACTTCGGGTTCCCGACGCTCGACCCGCCGTCGCGCGCGCACGAAGCGCACCTCCGGTCGGCGCCGTTCGTCGTCCAGCTGGACTTTTTCGGCCTGGACGTCTTCGAGCGGCTCAAAGAGCCGTTCATGGAGAAGCAGTTCTACCGCGAGGCGTTCCTGGACATGCGCGCCAAGGCGCTGGAGGCGGACCGGGTCAGGCACGCGCACGCCTTCCACCTTCGCGAGATGGCCGCCGAGGAGGCGCGCGCCGAGGAGGAAGAGGCGGTCCGCGTCGCGAAAAAGAAAGCGGCGGCGGCTGACGCGGGCGCGGACCCGAGGAATTTACAAAAACTTCTGACTAAGGGCGCGGAACAGGAGACGCGCGACGCGACCGGCGACGCGACCGGCGACGCGACCGGCGAGGCGGAAGCCGAGGATCGCCGAGACCCCGAGAGTCACCCGAGCGACGCCGCCGCCGTCGTCGCCGAACGAGACGTCGAAGAAACAGAGGCGGACCCGGACTCGGTCCCCCCCGAAGTCGCGTTCCCGACGACGCTCGTCGCCGGCCCCGCGTTCGCGCCCGCGGCGTCAGCCTGGTTCTCGCCGCTCGCGCCCGGCGCGGCGGCGAGAGTTGGTTACAAAACGGACGCGGCGGCGTCGACGACGGGGTACGCGTACGGCGTCGACGCGGCGCTGGCGCGCGCTTCGCTGGCGGACCCGTCGCCGGTGTACCGCAAGACGTGGGAGCGGTTCGGGGCGGCGCACGCGCGGCTCGAGCGCGACGCGAGGTACTACAGCGGCGCGATCGACGCGCGGTGCGCGCCGGAGGACGTGACGGAAACGCGAGACGGACCGACTGACGTTTCAGGCGCGACGACCGCCGCGAACGAACACGGCGTCTCGCTGACGCGAACGCGAACGCCGACGCGTCGGTTCCACGCGTGCCCCCTGCGCGAGCTTTGGGCGACGGTGCGCGTCGAGACGTGGCGCCTGAACGCGGCGGACCTCGAGTCCGCGACGGCGAAGCTGGGCAAGATCGTCGCCTCGGCGGCGCCCGCGGCGGAGGCGGCGCGGCTGGCAGAGGAGGCTGTGGAGCGAGCCCAGGCGGACCCGCGGCTGGCGGAGGCGCGCGAGGCGGACCCCGCGGACCAGAACCTGATCAAGACGCTCGAGGCTGAGCTCGCGGAGACGCTCGCTCCGTTGCGTGAGCGCCTGGAGAAGGCGAGCGCGGCGGCTGCCGCGGCGGCGGCGGCGGCGGCGGCGGCGGAGGAGGAGGCGGCGAAACGGAACGAAGAATTACGTCTTCTGCGCTCGCGCGGCGCCTTCGGCGGCGACGACGCGACGGCGCCGGCGAGCCGCGCGAACGACGTCTTGAAGAAACTCACCGGCGGCGTCGGGTTCGCCGCCGCGCGCGTCGAGGCGTGCTGCCCGTTGACGGAGGCGTGCGTCGAGGCGATTCGCGCGTACGAGGAGGAGCTCCGGGCGTTTCGCGAGAACCCCCCGGCGGAGAATCCCCCACCCGGGGAGTCCGGGGACGACGCGTCCGGGTCCCCTCCCCCGCCGCCGCAGCCGCCCAAGCGGCCCGAGGACGTGCGGGTCATGACGTGGCGCGCGTTCGAGACCATGTTCATGTGCACGGACTTCGTCGAGAGCGCCGCGGACGCCTCCGCGGCGCGGGCGAAAGAAAAGCCCAACAAGGGGAAGGCGAACGACAAGAAGGGAGCGAGCGCCTCCGCCGGGAAGCGCCGCGAGGACGCCATCGCCGTCGCGGTGCGCCGCGAGCGCGCGGAGGCGCGCGCGAAAGCCGCCGCGCGCGCGCAGGCGGCGGCGGCGCGCGCCAGGGCGGCGGCGGCGGCGGCGGCGGCGGCGAGGGAGGCTGCCGGCGAGGAGCCCCTCGATCCGCCGGACGCCCCGGCGGAACCGCGGGGGAGCGCGGCGGCGGACCCCGGGGTGGGTCCCGCGGTTTTCCCCCTCGACGACGCCTCCCACGCGGAGGACGAAGCCGCGGAGTATGAGTATTTAGTCAGTAAAATTCCCCCGCGCCCCCCCCTCGCCGTGGTCGGCCTGCCGCGCATCACGCCGGCGACGCTCGCGGCGTTCGCGGCGTCGCGCGCCGCCGCGGAGAAGGCGGCGCTGGCGGCGGCGGCGGCGGCGGCGGCCGCCGCGGCGAAGGGGAAGGGCGCCAAGGGAAAGAAGCCCCCCGCCAAAAAGTCAGGGGGCAAGGACGCGGAAGCCGCGGAGGAAGCGCCGGAGCCTCCGCCCGTCTCCGCTCGGGTCGCGGCGGGCCTGTTCTCCGGGGACGACCTCGTCAAAGCCGCCGCCGGCGTCGACCCGAACCCGTTCGTGTACGTCCCGCCGCCGGAGGAGGAAGACGCGAAGAAGTGATCGCGACGAAGAGGACGCGGAGGAGTCTGACGCGCGCGCGACGGCGCCAACGGCACCGCGTCCCGTAGTCAAAACTACGCGTACGCGCGCGTTTTATCTTCGCCGGTAGTGTTAAACATGACGGCTCATGAGGTGACTAGAGCTATAGCTACGCTCGCGAAACCTTCACGCGCCCGGAAGCGAGATCCGTTTCCTCGCCTTTTCCCTCTCCGCCGCGGTGGCCTTGAACGGCTTGTGTCGGTCGAGCCCGCCGCCGGGTAACGCCGTGTGCGGCGAAGACGTCCGCGGACTCTGCGCCGCGCTCGACGCGGAACTCGACGCGCTTCCCGAGCGACCTTTGTCGCTCGGGAACGGGTCGCCGTTTCGCTGTTTTTCCTTCGAGTCGTCCACGAACACGTTCACCCCCGGCGCGTACGTCCCCGGCGCGCGCACCTGCTCGAGCTCGGAGAAGAGGTGCTCCTCCTCGAAGCACAGCATGTCCACCGCGAAGCACGCCGCCAGCTTGGCGCCGTCGTTCTTCACCAGCCGCATCAGCCGCCGCTTCACCTCCGCGTCGTCCGCGCGACGCCGCCGCGCGCTGCGCAGAAACGCGTGCACGTCCGCGAACGCCTCGCCCAGCTGCGCGCCGCACATCAAACGCAGGCGCGACACTTTATGCGCGCGGGCCGCCACCACGGAGTCGTCCGCGGGCGGGGCGGGGAGCGAACGGGCCTCATCGGACGACGCGCGCGTTTTTTGTTCGCGCGGAACCGAGATGGACCCGGCGGCGACCCGGTCGCTCCCGGAGGCGACGGGGGATGTACAATCGCGCGGAGGGTCCGCCTCCGCCGACGAGCGTTCCTTCGTCGCCGCGTCGCGCATCGCGCCCGCGTCTTCATTGTCCAGGCTCTTCGCCGCCTCCAGGAGCACCGCGCGCTCGGAGTCGGCGTCGCGCGCGATGCGCGGCGCGTCGTCGTGGTCGTACGCGGGGACGAACGTCGACGAAGGCGCGTTCGTCGGCGCTTCGCCGAACGCGCCGTCCCCGCCGTCTCCCCCGCGTTCGTTTATGTTTTGCGCCGCAAACGCCGTCACCAGGCTCACTTCCTCCTCCGCACGGACGTCCGCCTCGGCGTCCAGCGTGAGCGCCGCGAGCACGTCCATCTCCATGTCCGTCTGCGCCGGGGACAGCGGCGCGTCGGGCAGAGTGCTGTCCAGCCAGCTCGCGTCCGGGACCGGAGACGCGTCTTCGGGGTTGCTCCACGACGGCGTCTCGGGAATCGCGCCGGCGAACGCGGGGTCGAGCCCGCGCCGCTCCGGCGCGTCCGCCGGCGAACGCGACGATGCGCCGAGACCGAAGGACCCGAGGCTGCCGCCGGCGTCAGAGTCGGTGACGCCGTCCCCCTCGTCGTACCGCGCCGCGCCCGGGGCGAATCGAACCCGGTCTTTCTCGAACGCCGCCGCGTCGGGTACCCGCACCGCGTCGGATCTCGGGGGCGGGGAGAAGCACATCTCCTCGCTCCCGACGCCGGACGCGAACCCGCCCGCGAACGTGTCCTCCTTCGCGTCGCGCGTTCCGGGTCCCGCCGGCGCGGACGGGTCCGCCGCGGGAGGCGAGAAGACGAACCCGCTCGCGTCGACCGGGTCGCGAACGGGTTCCTCGGAAGACTTCCTCTCCGGGTCAGAAGAGACGCCGGCGGGCGTCGTCGTCGACTCTCGACCGTCCCCCGAAACGGATCCTCGTTCGGGCGGCGGCTCGGCGGTCCGAAGGCTCTCGAGACTGTCCGCCACGTCGCCCGGAAATCCGGTCAGACTGCGTAACCCGAAAGACCCGCCCGTCTCCTGCAGGGCGTACTCGGCCACCTCGTCCTCCCAGCCGCGGTCGGAGCGGTCGGAGCGGTCGGACTCGAAAGGGTCCGCGTCCGTCCCTGAGCCCGAACCGCTCCTCTCACCGGTATCGACAGCGTCGACAGACGCGTCGACAGACCCGGAGGACGAAGCGTTTTTCCCTCCGTGGAACTCCCGCCGGAACGCCTCCTTGCTCAGGTCCGTCCGCTCCGCCGCCGCCGCCGCCAGAACGGCGCCGCGAGCCTCGGCGGCTTCGCGACGACGCGCCGCCGCCGCCTCCCGCGGGGTCATCGCCGACGGCGGAATCGGCGCAACTCGCGGACTCGCCGAGACGGGGCCGAGTCTCTGCGCGTCCGGCGGAACCCGGGATGCCCTCTGGATGAGCGGCCTCGGCGGCGGCGCCGCCGCGCTGCGCGGCCTTCCCAGCCCGTCGCGCTGCATGCGCCGCAGGTGGTCCTGCATGATCTCCGAACGCAAGACGGACGCGACGGACGGGCGTCTCTCGCTGTCCCGCTCGAGCATCGATTCAATCAACGCGCAGAACCGCGCGTCGTACCGTTCTCGAATCTCCGAGTAGTCGCACGTCCCGTTGACGATTCGGTACACCAGCGACAGCAACGAGTCCGCCGCGAACGCGTGCTCGAGCGTCGCCATCTCGTACGCCACGCACCCGAACGACCAGACGTCGGATTTTAACGTGTACGGCTGGTTCTGGCACACCTCCGGACTCAAGTAGTACGGCGTCCCCGCCACCGTCGTCGCGAAGTCGTCCGTCCGCTCCAACACGCGAGAGATGCCGAAATCGCCGAGCTTCACGACGCCGCCGCGCCCGAGGAAAATGTTCTGCGTCTTCAAGTCGCGGTGCATCACGCGCATGGCGTGGATGTGGTCGAGCGCCAGCGCGATCTGCGCGGTCCAGTCGAGGACCTGGCGCTCGGGGAAATACCGGCGCGGCTTCGACTCGCGCGCGCGCTTGATGTGCGTGAACAGGTCGCCCTCCTCGGCGTACGCGGTCACGATGCACAGGCAGTCGCCACCGCCGAGGCGGGGTCCTCGCTCGCGGCGGAGACGGCGCTCGGCGTCGTTCGCGACGACATCCTCCGCGGTCTCCGCGGTCTCCTCCTCCGCCGCGCGGACGTCCAAGAAGCTCTCCTTGTACGCGATGACGTTCGGGTGCTTGATCTTGGAGAGCAGCTGCGCCTCCGCGAGCGCCTCCCCGCGCGCGGCGACGTCGTGCACGGGGATTCGCTTCGCGACGTAGTGCCGATTTTCCTTCTTGTGCGTCACGACGTGGCACGTGCCGTAGTTGCCGTGGCCGATGATGTCGCCGAACGCGTACTTCTCCATGTCGACAGTCGTGGACCGCGCCTCGGTCGATGTCAGCGGGAGATCTCGGCGAACCGCGATCCGCCGCGGTCGCCGCCGCGGCGGGCTCGTGTCAGACGCGACACCCTCGGCTCTGCGAGACGCTCGCGAGGACCCGTCGCGAGCCCTGCGATGCGAGGCGCGCGAGACCGCCGCGCGCGGTGCCGTCTTCCGCCGCGACGCGCGCTGTGCGGGGAGGCGCGAGAGGTCTTGTCGCGAAGGTCCGCCTCGCGCTGGTTTTGGTCAACGCAAAACAACCCCTCAACCCACTATCGCCGTACGTGAGTCCAGTCTGAAAAATCGCGGAACGCGCGTGCCGCGTGCCCGCGTCCTCGAGTTGCAAACACGCGAAACTCGGCACCATAAAAATTTGTCGGACAGGTTTTTCGCCCGGCGCGCCAGTCGGTTCCGCGCGATGGCGGAGTATTGGAGCGTGCGACGCGCGAGGGACGCCGGGGAGGCGCTCAGGCCAGCCAGGAAGACCGAATCGGAAGACCACGACGACGACGTGTTTCCCGCGAGCCGCGACGCGCGCTCCGCCGCGCGCTCGAGGCGCGCCGCACCTACGTCCGCGGCGCCCGCGCCGCGTCTCGGGCCAATCGTGGCACTGGTCACGAGGCGCGACCGCGTCCAGCACGTCTACTGCAAGCGCACGAACGAGACGGTGCCTTGCGTCGCGCTACGCCTCGCGGACGATACCTTCGACGGACTGCGAGTCGTGCTGTGGCGCGCGCACGCCGCCGCGGACGTAGGTGCGGAACGACACGAACGCGCGGTCATTGTTGGCACCCCACGTTTTTCACGAGCGCCGACGGCTTTTTTTGTGTGTTTCGCGCGACGAGATGCCATTTTAGCGACTCTTTTGTCTCCGGGGCGCGCGCGCGCGCGAGCCAACCCAAGCGCGAAAAACGTTCGTTTCCCTTTCGTCTCTTCTCACGCGAAAAAGCGTCTTTCTTCTCCGCGACCGCAGGCGTCGGCGACGCGCTCGAGGCTGTGGGCCTGCGCGCGCGCTGGAACGCGTACCGCGACGAGCCCGAGCTCGCCTCGGGGTACGGCACCGGTCTCGTCGTGCGCGCCACCGCGACCGCGCTGCTCCGCGACCGATCGGTCGGCGTATGGGCAAACGGTGCGGAGCCGAGCGCGCGCGGCGAAAACGTCCCCGAGGAGGACGTCCCCGCCGGCGCGCGCGCTGACCTTCGCGCGCGTTCTTCCCGACGCGCGAGCGCGGAAGACGCGCGCGCGCGCGCGCTCGACGCGGTGCTTTCGTGGGCGCTCGAGCACAGGATGGGCGTGTTGCGAGCCGCCGCGCTTCTGCAGGCGAGACGGGCGGTCGCGCGCGATCCCGATCCGTCGGGCGATCCCGTCGGCGACGGTGGTCGTCTCGATCGGGCGCCGGGGAGGGACCCGCTGCGTGTGGCGGCGGAATCCTCTGGCGCGGTGCCCTGCTTTTCCGGGCGCGTCGTCGCGGCGGCCGCCTCCGCGAGCCGCGGCCGCCGCGCGAGCGACGGCGGCGCGACGAAGCGCGTCACCGCCTGGGTCGCGCGGGACGCCACCGGCGCGAGCACGGAGGTGACCCTCAGAGCCATGCCCGCGGGGAACGCCGAGGCGCTCGCCGCGCGCCTCCCCGGGTCGGCGGTGTCGTGCGTAAACTTTCTCGTCTACGCGAAAGCGGACGCGCGCGGGCGGCTCGCGTACGCGCTCGTCCAGCGCGACGACGACGACGATGACGCGGTGAAGAAAACGGCGGGGACCGCGGACGCGCGCGCGCGCACTCCCCGCGCGGTTTCCGAGCTGTGCGTGTTGCCCGAGGGGGACGCGCGCGCGGAGGACGTCGCCGCGCGGACGCGAGGCACGCGGCGCGCCTCCGCCGAGGCGCCGTCGCTCCGAAGCCTCGTCGATTTCTCGGGCGCGCGGGGGAACAGCCCATCGAACAGCCCACCGAGCGCCGAGACCGTCGCCAGACGACACCGAGGTGTGGAGAGCGGGGATGGCGTGGGCGACGCGGCCGTCGTGGTCGTGCGCGCGCGCGTCGCGTGGGTGCGCCTGCCTCGCGCGACTCGCGCGTCGGTTTTTCCCGGCGCGGGCGCGCGGTCGGCGGTTTCGGTTTCCGAAAAACCGAAAAAGAAGAGAAAAAGAGAGACGCGCCGTTCTCCGCGCGGCGTCCCCGCGACGCGCGCGGAGGTGGCCGAGTCGCTGCTCGCGCGCGGGTGCGTGCTGTGCCTGCGCGCGCTCGCGCCCGACCCAGCGGACCCGGCGGACTGTTTCGGCGGGCGCATCATCAGGCAGTGCGCCTGCCACAGCGGCCGCGCCGACGCCGTCGGCTGGGTGTGGCGCGCGCTCGAGCTCGGTTTGGCGGACGACGCTGAGCTTCACGATGCGAGCGCCGACGCCGACGACGAAAAGGCTTCTTTTTTTTCGGGCGGGAAGAAGGCGTTTCGAGCGACGAAGACATGTGATGACGGTCGTTCGGAAGCGTTTACGAAGGAGGAAGGCGACCGCGGCGTAGTAGAAGACACCGACGACCGCGCGAACGACGACCGCAGTACGGACAGTTTCTCGAACGTTCGCGTCGCGCGCGTGGACGCGTCGCTCGTCTCGCGGCTGTTGCTGGGCGCGAGCGCGAGCGCGGCGGCGGCGGCGGCGGCGAGGGACGCGGGGATTAGCGACGAAGAGTTGGCGACTTCCTCCTCGGGGGAAAATGTGTCTTTCGAGGCTATCATGAGAACGCGAAGACGAACGAACGAAAAAAAAAAGGCGGACGGCGAAATCGACCACCTCGCGCTCGCGGTTGCGGCGATCAACGCGCTCGCCGCGGGACCGGCGAGGAACGCGACGCCGATCGCGTGGCACCTGCGCGCGCCTCCCCCGGACCCGAACGGCGTGCGCTTCGCGGACGGCGCGCCGCTCGAGGTTGTCGATTTCGTCGCGGCGGTGTAGTGATGACTCTTTTACGCGAGGAGCTAGCTATAATAACTCGTACACGCTTTCTAGTCGCTCGCTCGTCTAGCTAGAGTACGCGCAGCGCCGCGGCCAGCGCCGCGATCGTCGCCGCGCCCGCCATCCCGCGGCCCGAGCCGCCGAGGCGGGTCGCGGGGGAATAGTCTTCCGCCACGAGAAGAGGCGGAGGCGGAGGCGGGGGAGACGGCGGCGGTACCAGGGGCGGCGGCGGCGGTACCAGGGGCGGCGGCGGCGATACGGGGGGAGACGGCGGAGGCGATGCCGATGCCGCCGCCTCCGCCGCGGACGACGCAGCCGCTGTATCCGACGCCGAACACGTGGTGTCCTCGCCGGATGCGTCGTCGCCGCCGTCTGCGTTCGTCGTCCCCGCCGGACACGTCACGCACGCGTTATCCTTCACGTGCTGACCCACGGCGCAGAACGTCACGTCGCACGCGGTGTCTACCTTGAGAGCGTCGTCGCCGGCGTCGTTGACGGTACCCGGAGCGCACGCGACGCATTCCCCGTTTTCCACGCGTTGGTTCGACGCGCACAACTCGCCGTCGCAGACCGTGTCGCCGCCGGAGGGTTCGTGTCAGGGACGGGTTTGACGAGGCATCTTGGAAACTGGGAACGGGGACGTCGGGGAGACGCACCAAGAGCTCCGCGCAGGCAGCTCCATCGCCGCGGGCGCGTGTCTTTCAGCCGGGACCCTGCCGCCGCGCGCGCGCGAGGGAATGCGCGCTCTTGGAAGTCGGAACACGACGAGACCATCGACCCCACCGAGAAGATTTGTCTACGCGGCGCCCGTGAGATCGGCTTCGTTCCTTCCTCGTCTGCCCCCGAGCGCTTCGTCGCCGCGATCCCCCTTCCTCGGCACTCGGATCGGACTTGGGCGCGCGCGGACGCGGGGTGTCGCGACGTGACCGCGGGGAACGGCGCGCGGGGCGATGACGCGCGGTGGGTGTCTGCATCCGAGAAAATCCACGTCGCGCCTGTCTCCTCGGAATGAAATCAAAAACCTTCGCGCGTCTCCCTCTCCTTCTACCTGGGCTTCACCAGCCCCCGCGCCACCGGGAACCGCGCGGAATCGGATTCCCGCGCGGCCAACGCGTCAACGCCTTCGTCCCTGCCGCGCCTGGGGTTCCGGGCCGTCCCCGGTCGCGCGCGCCGCGAGGAGACGCGCGAAGGCGCCGCCGCGTCGGCGGTTTTCCCCGACTGCCCGTCGGGGAAAACCGCGTCGTCGCCGTCGCCGCCGCCGCCGCCGCCGCCGC
>MDSV01175606.1_pt1 | contig 52149 bp, 55 predicted proteins | sample 810851 | NCBI WGS metagenome assembly MDSV01 (sample SAMN05326640, study PRJNA326480) | marine metagenome | isolation source: seawater | place: Atlantic Ocean: North East | collected 2012
GAGTAATGAATACAGATAATATGACAATTTCAGGAGAGACTATTGACTACGGCCCTTGCGCATTCATTGACAAATATGATCCTGACACTGTGTTTAGTTCAATAGATCATCAAAGAAGATATTCTTATTTAAACCAGCCTGGGATAGCTAAGTGGAACTTAGAAAGATTTGCAGAATCTTTGCTCCCTTTAATTAATGATGATAGCAAAGTAGCAATAGAAATTGCTACTGAAGTATTAAAAGAATTTCCAGAAAAATATAAAAAAAAATGGCTAGAAATGATGAAAAAGAAATTAGGTCTAGTTGGTGATGATCCTAAAGATGAACAATTAATTATTGAACTGTTGTCGTGGATGCATCAAAACAAAGTTGATTATACAAATACTTTTTGTTATTTGATGAAGGAATATAAGCAAAAACATGAAATTTATCATGAAAAACAATTTATATTGTGGAAAAAAAAATGGGAGGGTCGCATCAAGTTAAATAATAATTTTCATGAAAATTCATTAAAAATTATGCGTAAAGTAAACCCTCTAGTTATTCCAAGAAATCATTTAGTAGAAGAGGCATTAAATTATGCAACTGAAATGAATGATTTAAATAAAGTTCACGAGTTACTAAAAGTTTTGCAAAATCCATATAATAATATTTCGGAAACTTCTGTTTACCAATTAACTCCATCCAAGGAAGAAAATTATGTGACATATTGTGGTACTTGAGCAAATGCTACTTCAAATTCAAATTATTATTGAAAAAGCAAATCAATTCTAGTTTTTTTATTAGGATGTAAATCAATATAAGATTCATAGAAACTAGAGTGATAATCGTGAGATAACTTTGGTAAATATTGATAGAATATACTATTGGAGTTAAAATGACCTGGTTCATCTTCAGTGCTAAGTATTTCAAGATTATATAAGTCCCAAATATCCATTGCATAATCAAATCGTGCAGCCGCAATATCTATATATTCCAATTCGCCCTGTTCGTCAGAGTAGGTGTCTGTGACTCCAGATAATCCATTTATTCCTAATAGCTTTCCATCTTCATCAACAAGTGGGCCGCCACTCATGCCATTTGCCAAATTGCAACTATGGGCAATAGAGTAATTACTTAATTGATCCAACGCATGTTCATCCGTAAACAATGTATTAACAACGCCCGAACAAAAAACCATTGAAGCATAATTTTTTTCGTAATTTCCTAAAATAGATGGAAATCCAGAACCAAAAACTTTCAGCAAGGGATACCAATTACCACCAATTATAATTGGACTAAAATCATGAAATTGATCTTCTATAACATAGTTGTTCATGTTAAGTCTAATCACCGCAAAATCGTAATTAGCCCAGTACATAATATCATCGTAAGAAACAAGATAATCAAATTTAGTATCAGGTGTATCAACTAAAATTGAAAATTTTTCATCCCAAAATTTATTTACACAACTTTCTTCAACAGAAGCTTCTTTAAAAAGACAAAATTTTTCTAATAAAACATGAGCATTAGTTAATATGAAATAAACACCATTCTTTTCATTAATAATAACCCCACTACCTCCTGCAACAGTATGAGCATCATTAGCTTCATAATCTTTCCATATATTAATTCTAACTGTTGATTTATTTAGCTCATTATAAATATCATAATTATCTAATGATTGTGCTGATGATGAAAAGATAAATGGCAACAGGAAAATTAAAAGTATTTTTTTCATAGTTTTTACAAAGTCTTACCTAGCAGAATAACACTAATTCTTTTTCCTTTATAAATAACTTCAGATTTTTGTATACCCTCAATTTTAAAACCGTTATTTAATAAAGTTTTTTGAGAACCAATATTTTTTTCATAAGTTCCTGCTATAAGTTTTTTAATATCTTTTTTTTTTGCTATTTTAATTATTTCTTTAATTGCTAAAGTTGCATACCCCTTGCCCCAAAGTATTTTTTCACCAATAATAAAACTTACGTGAGCACTTTTGTGTATAAAATTAACAGGTCCAAGTTTGATATTACCTATATGTATATTAAAGTTATTTTTTTTTAAAAAAATTCCATACAAAAAATCATTTTTAGATTTATTTTTTTCTCTTACAAAGTTTCTAATATCTGCTAAGGAATGTTTCTTATATTTTTGCTCTGTATATTGTTGTACTTCGGAATCATTCATCCAATTTTGATAGATCTTTGATATATCTTTTTTTAGATTTAGTTTTCTTAAGGTTATTATTTCAGATTTTTTCATTTATCTGTTATGAGATTATATATTTACTAATAATAAAGCAAACCGTCTTATAAACAAAGAGATTTAGAGATCCTAAATATTTTTTATAAATAATTGCTATAGCAAAAAACCGCATTCCAAAGAAGATTATTTTCTAAGAACACCTCTTTCAAATATAATTAAATAAGTTAAAATTAAAAAATAAAATGAATAAAAAGAATTTACCTTTAAATAAAATTATATGTTCAGATTCCATTAAAGGTCTTCAAAAACTACCTGATAAATCTATAGATTTAGTAGTTACCTCGCCACCCTATGATCAACTTAGAGATTATAAAAAAAAATCATTTGATTTGAATGGTACTGGAGAGGAAATTTACAGAGTTTTAAAAGATGGCTCTATATGTGCTATGGTCATTCAAGATCAGACAAAAAATTTTGGTAAATCTTTAACATCGTTTAAAACAGCTGTTCATTGGTGTGAAAATTTTAATTTTAAGTTATTTGAGACTGTAATTTATAGAAAACATGGCATTGAGGGAGCTTGGTGGAAAAAAAGATTCAGAGTTGATCATGAATACATTCATCTTTTTTTAAAAGGAGAAAGACCAAATTATTTTAATAAAGATCCTTTAAAAATTCCTTCAAAACATGGAGGTAAAACAATGCGCGGAAGTGGAAATAGAAAAACTGATGGAACTACAACAAAAACTACTACCATACATGTTAATAAAATGAAATGTAGAGGAACTGTTTGGGATTACTTAATGGCTGGGGATAAGAATAAATTAAAACAACAACATCCTGCTGTTTTTCCAGATAAAATTCCATATGATTTAATTAATTGTTTTTGTAAACCAAAAGGGGTTGTTTTAGACCCTTTTATGGGATCTGGATCTACTGCTGTAACTGCTATTCAATTAAAAAGAAATTTTATTGGCTATGATATTAGTAAGGAATATTGTGATATTGCAAAAAAAAGAATTAAAAACATCCAGCTAAAGCTAATCGAATAAGCCAACATTTTCTCCTAAGTATGTAAATTCCAAAGTAGATCCTGCTGTTTGAGCTGACGATAGAATTTTTTTCATATATATATGTTTTACATTTTCTTTCGTAAGGTTTTTTTTGTTATTATCTGTTGAATTTAAGCTATCTTTGTTAAATTTATAAAGATTTAAATTATCGAATACCCAATTATCTTCTTGAAAATCCCATTCAAATTCATTGCAAATAATTTTTATAAATTTTTTAATGTTATTTACATTATCTTTATCAATATTATAAAAGTCATTTTCTTTATGAATATTTGCTGGGCCATTTTTATTTGAAATTAACAATTTATCACCTCTTCCAATTTTTATGGAGCCACCGCATTCATCTCTTTTATCAAAAAAATCCTGCATTCCTTTCATTATGTAAGTAAAAGTATTTTTATCTTTATAAAAAAATTTGTTTAAAGGATTATCTTCGGAATTAATGTTTAAACAATTAAACCAGTCTGTAACATTCTCAGGGTAAGAAAAAAGTACATTGAACAAACCATCAGTAAATAATAATGGATAAATGGATCTTTCTGATAGTCGAATATTAAAATGATGATAAAGAATAGATATTAAAAAATGAACAGTTGCTAAAGGAAATTTTAATCTAAAAAATTTTTTATCATATCCTCGAATTTGATTTGGAGATAAACAACTATCAAATATATCATCTCCAAAATCATCATACACATCTTGATAAGGAATAATTAAGTGCTGTCCAATACTTTTTATTGATTTTATTGCAATTTCCATATCCAGAAATACACATTCTTTAATACTAATATCTTTTTGACTGAGCAGAACCTTACCATCATAAAAACCCTTTACTTTCCAATTTAAATATTTGGACATTAGTAATGCGCTCATTATGCCGTCACTATCTGGACTAATAATACAATTTTGGTTTTTTTCAAAAACCCAACTAAATTTTTCATTAATAATACTAATGTCTATTTTTTGTGGTTTTTCTTTATGACTTTTATTTATTAGTTCTGTTATTTTACTCATACTAAATAAATATGATTAAAAAAAACAATACTTCAACAAAAGAAATAATCATTTTTTATTTTTTTAAAAATAAGTGACCAAAATAAAAGAAAGTAGAAGGTAAAAGCAATATAGATTGAGCAATAAAAAATCTTTCTTCGGGGAAATTCATAAAAGAAGTAAGTAATGATAACGTTATATAGTGAATTAAATTAAATTCAAAAAACGCCTTTGTTTTTGTATCTAATACATAAGTATTTTTATAAGTATACAAAAGAAAATATCCAAATATAAAAATGATTATCAAATATTTTATTGCTAACATGTATTTTATAAACGATTGCTTAAATAATGATTCTAGAACTATATTTAAATATTCTTTTTTATTTTTATAAATAACTTCTTTAGTTGCAGATTTAAGCTGATTATCAATTTCAACATTATCCTTAATATTAAAAAATTCGGATAGTCCTTTATATTTCCAGGCAGAATAATTTTTAGGATCATCGCTTGGAAAAGGTTCTAAATTTAAATTTAATTTAATTTTCTCTAACCAAGCTGACATTAAATGATCATTATAGCAAATGGACCTATGATCATTTATGTCAATATTATTTATTTTAGCTTCTCTATAACTAATATTACATTCTCCCTCGACGTTATTTCTCCTATTAATTAGTTGTTTAATAAAATCACGATTTTCTATTGAAATATTTTGTAATTGATCAGGTTCAGCTAAAAAAGTTAAATGATTGGAAGACAAAACACCAGAAAAAGAAACTAATCCTAAATTTCCTGCATAAAAAAGTCTAAGTAAAATATAAAATATTATTAGAATATTTGATATAAATAAATATTGAACGTATTTCATAATATTTTTTTTTTCAAATATATTTGTATTCAATCTATAAAAATAAAATAAAAAACAAGGAACTGAGAGAATATATGAAGGTCTTATAAAAATACAAAAAAATATAAGAATAGAAAATAAAAATAAATTTATTTTTTTATCTAAATGAACAAATAAAAGGAAGTTTGATATACTAAGTAAAAAAAAACTTAGTCCTGCTATATCCGTATTAATAAAATCAAAATAATAATACAAATTATAAGTTAGAAGTATCCCATAAATTGTTGATGATGCTAATATTTTATGGAATCCTGTTTTGACTAATGCAAAATAAAGCACATAAACAGAAAAAAGAAATAATATTAGATTAAAATAGCCCCAGTAATAAAATTTAGGTGAAAAAAATTCAAATAAGTTTATTAATAATGGTAATCCAAAAGTTCTGTGTTGAGTGAAAATAATTTCGATATTATCAAAAGAAAAGTCAATATAACTTAAGGCATCTCCTTCTGTTAAAGTAGAAGGTATTTTTAAATTATACTGAATACTTATTGATATTGCATAAGCAATAAGTGAAAAAACAATAAAATTTTTGCTTAATATTAAATTAATAAGTTTTGGCATTTTTTTACTTTTAATTAATTAATAAAAATATATATAATCCTAGGTTATTAAAAGAAAATAACTTTAACTTATTATGTCAAAAATTTTTATTTCAGGAATAGCGGGTTTTATTGGCTCTCACCTCTCAAGACATTATGCTAAAAGCAATCACTCTGTTGTTGGTTGCGATAACTTAATAGGTGGCTATATAGACAATGTAAATGATGATGCTGAATTTCACCAAGTAGATTGTAAGTATCTCAATGGAATGAACAATATGACAAAGGATTGTGACTATATATTTCATACTGCTTGTAATCCTCATGAGGGTTTAAGCGTATTTTCACCTCATTTAGTTTGTAATAATTTAGTAAATTCTGCGACAAGTGTTTTTTCTGCTGCTGTAAATAATAAAGTAAAAAGAATTTATAATTTTTCAAGTATGGCTAGATATGGTGATAATGAAACCCCCTTTACAGAAGATCAAAAAACAAATCCAAAGGACCCTTATGCAATAGCAAAAGTAGCTGCAGAGGAAATCCTTAAAGTTCTTTCTGATGTACATGAAATTGAATATGTGAATTTAGTACCCCATAATGTTATTGGTCCATATCAAAAATATGATGATCCATTTAGAAATGTTGTGGCAATCATGATAAATAGAATGCTTCAAGGAAAGCAACCATACATTTATGGAGATGGCAAAAGTAAAAGATGTTTTTCTGATGTTAGAGATTTATATGATGTTTTCGATAAGTTACTTATTCAAGATAACTTACATGGTGAAACTTTTAATATAGGTCCCGATGAGGAACCAATCTCTATAAATGAACTAGCTGAATTAATTGCTGAAACAATTAATTTTCCAAATTTTGATCCAATATATGCAAAAGATAGACCTAGGGAAGTACAGAATGCTTTCTGTTCTTCTGATAAAATTAGAAAATTTTTTGGTTACAAGACTAAGTATAAACTAAAAGATAGTATTGAATTTATGGCAGAATGGATTTCTAAAAGAGGTACTAAAAAATTTAAATATCATCTAAATCTAGATATTAAAAGTGAAAAAACTCCTGAGACATGGAATGAAAAACTCCTCTAACTTAGGTGGGTTTTTTATTGTTATGCCTGCATATAAAGCGTCCGGCACTATATTTGAAACAATAAATAAGATTGATAAAGAAGTTTATGAATTAATTAAAGAAATAGTGATCGTTGAAGATATAGAAAATAAAGAAGATCAATCTGCTTCGGCTGAATTATTAAATAAATTTAAAAAATGTACAGTCATTTTCCATAAAAAAAACCTAGGATATGGAGCAGCTCAAAAAACAGGTTACAAATATTGTATGAAAAAAAATTGTGAAGGTGCAATACTCTTGCATTCTGATGGACAATATCACCCCAAGTATCTGAAAAAAATTATAGATCTAATAAATATTAGCAAAAATGATGTTGTCCAAGGAAGCAGAATGATGAATAAAGGAGAAGCTCTAAAAGGCGGTATGCCATATTGGAAATATATTCTTAATAAATTAACTACATTTTTTGAAAATGTAATTTATAGAACCAGTTTCTCAGAATTTCATAGTGGTTATATGGCTTATTCAAATAAAGCATTAAAGAAAATTCCATTTGAAAAACTTAGCAACACTTTTCATTTTGATGGAGAAATGTTGATCATGACAAAACTTAAAAAATTAAAATTTGATTGTTTTCCAATTGAAACCCACTATGGAGAAGAATCTTCATCTCTAAATCCTATAAAATATGGGATTCAAATTATATTAGTTGTATTAAGATATATTTTTAATAAATACAATATTTCTGCTGATGAAAATAGATTTATTTAGTTTGATTTCAAAATCCCGATTTTAGACTCAAAATCATAAGACATAATTAAAATATTTTCTTTATCTAAAAATTCTAAATCTCTAATTCGTTCACCGATTAAAATTTTTTCATAAAAATTCATTTTTGTAAAATTTTTATCAAACTGAGATAAGTAGATACTCCTAGCGTTAAGTGAGGCAATTGCAAAGAGATTAGTTAAATTATTTTGTTCATAAAATTTATCAGAAATTTTTTCAATATCAGAAATTCCTATTGAAGGAATAAATGAGAATATAGGTTCTATAAAATTATTAGATCTATGGTCTTTTAGAAAAGGATCTTTTAGTTCTTTATTATATGGCTTGCCTAAAGAAACTATTGGCCAACCATAATTTCCATTGAATTGAATTTTATTTATTTCATCCCCTCCTTTTGGGCCATGTTCTGAACTTAAAATTGTGTTTCCTTCAATATAAATACCTTGCGCGTTTCTATGTCCTTTGGAAAAAACAACATTTTTTAAACTTGTTAAATTAACAAATATTGTCTTTCCATAAATTGAGTTTTCAAATTGTGCAACTGAATTATTTGGCTCATCTTGAATGTTGTCAACAGTTGTCATTAATATTCCATCTTCTCCGTTAAAATTTAAAATTTCCATTTTTCCACTTCTATAAATTTGATCATTAAAACACTCGTTAGAATCAAAAATATTTTTGAAGGATAATTTTTTTGAATCAATAGATGCGCTTAAAATTTTTAAATATGAGCAATCAGGTAATTTTTCTGCTAAAGACAAATAAAAAGTATTATTAAATACTAACAAATCTAATATTAAGCTTTCTTCATTTAAAATAAGATTTGATTTGTATTTATTAGGTTTTATGGTTTTTGTTTCATTTATAATAGAAGAACTGCTTACTTCATAAATCTCTCCGAGTCTATTTGCCAATATTACCTTGTCTTCAAAAGTTTCTAAAAAATAAGTTGTATTTGCATTATGTAATGAATTTCCTGTGTCTATGGAAATCTCATCTAGTTGCAATTCGCTAAAATGGCTATTTGGAATAAATTCTACATTGTAAAGATAATTTCTCTGATTTTCATACGCTAAAAAATCTCTAGGACCCATAGAGTGATCATCAAAAAATATATTTTTAATAATAATAATTTCTTCTGGAATATATTTTTTAAGTGATTTTCTTAGCTCTTCTGAATTAATAATAAAAAAAACAAAAATAATTAATAAAGACAATAATGATAGTAAAATTATATAAAATTTTTTTTTAAACACACTCATATGTATTGTTTAAATCCTATCTGATAAATATACAAAAATCCATTAACATCTATGCTTCAGTATCTTAGATAAGATATTAAATATTTTTTTTTAATTTTTTATGATAATATTTTATAAAGGAGTCAAAAATGAGTACTTACGAATGTTCAAAGTGTGGTATGGCAGTTAATGCTACGTGTGCTAAATGTAATGAACAATTAGTTGATGACCTATTAAAACTTGAAAATGGTTCTGAGGTGCAAATATCAAAATGCCCTAACGACCATGGAAAAATTAAATCACCAACTTGTTGTGGCCAAGATATGTCTTGTGAATTAAATAATTAATTATTTTTTAATTTTCTGACCTTGCTCTTAATTTTTCAAAAAACAATCTAGCCTTTACTCCAATATTTAAAAAAGGATCAGGTGGTAAGAGATTTGGTTTATTCCTCGACTCAATAATTTTTATCTCTTTTGTTTCTTCATTACTTGCTTTAAGAGCTATTTGTTCTCCAAACAATGTCCCAACCCCAATACCTGAGCCATTGTAACATCCTGCAACATAGACGTTTGATTCTATTTTCTCAAAAATCTGAGATCCATTTCTTGATCGTGAAACTATTCCAGACCAACTGGATTGGATTATGTTTTTTGGTAAGTCTGGAAATCTTTTTTGAATTCCTAGCATGTGAGTAGTTGATCTTTTATTAAGAATGGAATTTTTCATTTGCAAGGGATTATGAACTTCGGCTGTGTTTCTAATTAAAATTCTTCTGTCTTTTGTCATTCGAACTGTCGCACCTAAATGCCTTATAGGTAATACACCCCATTCTTTAGGAGATCCAATCCTGTCGAATTCTTTATCAGTTAAAGGTCTTGTTATGCTTGCTGTTAATGTAATCGGAAAATTATAATTACTCTTAATGCCTAGTGTTTTTAGAAAACCATTAGTACAGAATAATATCTTTTTTGAAATAATATTTGCTTTTTTAAATTTACATAAAATCTTATCATTTATTTTTTTCCAATTTAGTAATGAAGTATTTTCGTAAAGAGTAATATTATTAGGGAGTATATCTATCATGGCCCTTACTAATTTACCTGGATGAAGTAAAATTCCTCCAGTTGTATAAAGAGCTATATTATAAAAACTGGTTCCTAATTTTTTTTTAAGTTCTTCTTTCCCAATGATATTATAACTAAAACCTAACTTTGAGAGAGTTATGCTGAATTTTTCTAGAATTTTTCTATCTTTAACATTAGACGAGGCAAAGTATTTTCCTGTGTGATTCCAATCACATTCAACTTGATACTCTTTTATAAAATTTTTAACTGAATTAATTCCGAGTTGGTAAATATCAGATTTTTTTTTATAATTTTCTAAATCCTTATTAGAATTAAAGCCATCATTTAAAGTTGTATCAACAAGATATCCAGAATTTCTACCACTAGCACCTTCTCCAGCTAATTGAGAATCAACTAAAATTATTTTTTCATTAGGGTGTAATTCAGATAATTTTCTAGCAGCCGATAGGCCAGTGTAACCAGCTCCAATTATTAACCAATCACAATCTTCATTTTTATTTAAGGAAAGAATGTTTGTTCTTGGTTCAAGGTCGTTAATCCAAAAACATCCTTGATCATTAAATACATCCATGTTTGTATAATTTTATTAAGATTTAATAAATTTATTTAAATCTGGCTTAAAGTAATTAGGGCCTTTCATAACTTTTCCAGATTCATTATAAATTGGTTTGCCGTCATCACCTAATTTACTCATATTTGAATTTTGAACTTCTTGAAAGCAAGAATCTAAATCTATCCCAAAAGCATGACCTGCCCCATAAGTTACGTATAAAATGTCTGTTAAAGCATCAGCTACTTCTAAAAGATCTTTATTCAACATTGCTTCTTTTAATTCATCTACTTCTTCTTTTATTAAATCAAACCTTAGATTATTAATTTTATCAGTGCTAAAAGAAGGTGTGTTTTTTACTTCTTGACCGAATGTTTCCATAAATTTTTTTACTTTTTCAAAATTTGACATTAAGATTCCTTTTTTTATAGCTTATAATATAACTAATGAGGAAGTTTGAGTATAAATTTTATAATAATATTTTTGATCAAAAAAAATTGAATGAATTAGGGTCTAATGGATGGGAATTAGTCAATTTTACTAATGAAGGAAGGTTTATTTTTAAAAGAGAAATAATATCAAATAAGGATAAAAATTTAGATTTATTAAATGAACAATTTTCTGATGAAATAACATTAGAAAAGATCAAAGAAGACTGACATTTAATCCAAAACCTTTCAAAATATATGTAGAAAATTATAGATTAATATAATAGTAATAACTTCTTTTAGGGTGCCATAGCTCAGTCGGTAGAGCAAAGGACTGAAAATCCTTGTGTCGTTGGTTCGATTCCAACTGGCACCACCATAAAGATTAAATTAAGAAACTAAATTTAGTTCGTCAATAGAACGGTCGTTTCTTGATCTACTTAGCTCTAATAAACCACCTCTAGTATAGCCATAAACGTTTGTAATACTTAAATCATCTCTAAATTCATTCTTTAGCATTCCTACCAATTTTCTTAGTGTATTTTGATCACTTGCAACGGGATCGATAACAACCTTGCCAGAAATATTTTTGAGTTTAATAAGCTTTGCTATTAGTTGGATAGCTTCACGATTAGTATCAAATCTTTTTGCTGTGCCTGTGTTTACATCAATAGCAGTTAATGCGTCAGTTTTGCCAAACATAATATTACCACCAGAAGGAAGGGAATATTTTGATTCAATTAAATAATCTATCTTTTCTGACAAATTAAATTCTTTTTCAATCTGCTCAGACGTCATTTCTTCACAAAATTTGGCAAATGTTCCGTCAAGACCTTCATCCCATTTTTTGACTTTATCAAATCTTTCATTATCACTAAATATTACTTGATCAGTATTTTTATCAGAATAATCACAAACAAAATTCTGATCAAAATAGTTATTTTGGAATACTAAACCTTCATTTTCAATTTCTTTTGCATTCAATTCAATATCTTTCCAATTAGAATGAATCTGTTTTAATTCAGATTTTGCTATTTCAAGTGTTTCAGGAGTTAGATTATGTCTTGCAATTAATCCAACTTCTGAGTCACTTAATGAGTCCATTACGCTATCTTGTTCAGAAGTATCTAGATTTTTTCTTGTTCTCCTGCTTAAAATTATTTCATCTCCATAAGGTATAAGATTAATAAATTTTCCGGTTAAGATAATATTGTTTGTAAAAAGATGGACTTTATCTTTAGATCCAATGCTTCTTACTTGCAATAGAAGTGATTGTCCTTCATGAGCTTTATCTCCATTCGGAAGATTAATTCTTTTAAAAAATCCTCTTTTATCATCTTGTCCATAAGAAATAAAAGCACCGCTATCATTAGGTAGTATTTCTTTAATCTTTACTTTGTAAATATCACCTATTTGAACATCTTCATTTGTTTGAAAACGAATATTTACGAGTTCTCCTTGGTTAAGCTTAACTCCGCATTTAAAATTTTTGTAATTTGTAATAATAAGTTTTGTTGCCACTGTATTGCTCCTTTTTTAAAAAAAATTTTCATTAGTTTTTTGATCTAAAAGTAATTCTACCTTTTGTTAAATCATAAGGGGTCATTTCTACTGTTACTCTGTCTCCAGCTAAAACTCTAATTCTATTTTTTCTCATTTTACCAGATGTATGAGCTATCACTTCATGTTCATTATCTAATTTTACCTTAAACATTGCATTAGGTAATAATTCTGAAACAACTCCCTGAAATTCAATTGCATCTTCTTTAGACATATCAGTATATTAAGACTTGCTTGATCTTATTTCAATAGATAATGCATGTGCTTCAAGCCCCTCGCTTTTAGCAAGCTCAATGGTACTTTGAGCAATTTTTTTAAAAGTTCTTTTGCCCGTTTTTACAAATACTGTTTTTTTCATAAAATCTTCCACACTTAAGCCAGATGAGTACTTTGCAGATTGATCTGTAGGCAAAACATGATTAGTGCCAATTGTATAGTCACCCAAAGCTACTGAATTATGACTGCCAATAAATACTGACCCAGCATTAATGATTTTATTTTCAATAATTTTAGTGTTTTTCAATTGAATATGAAGATGCTCTGGAGCAATAAAATTAGAAATTTGAGCCATTTCACTTTGATTTTTTGCTAATATTGCAAAACTCTCATTTTTTATTGATTTATCAATATTTTTAAAATTATTTAATTTTTTTAAATTTTTAATTTCTTTTTGAACTTTATTAATCATTATTTTAGAATTTGAAACCAAATATGTTTTTGCTTTTGGATCGTGTTCAGCTTGAGCTAATATATCTGAGGCGATCCATTTAGGATTTGAAGAATTATCAGATAAAATTAGAACTTCAGATGGGCCAGCTGGTAAATCAATTCCAATAGTTCCAAAGAGTTGTCTTTTTGCTTCTACTACATATTGATTTCCAGGACCAAAAATCTTATTTACTTTTTGAATTGTTTTTGTTCCAAAAGCCAAAGCGGCAATTGCGTGTGCTCCACCCATATTAAATATTTGATTGACCTTACATAAATGAGCGGCCGCAAGAGTTAAATTTGAAATCTTCCCTTTTGAAGAAGGGACAGTTAACATAATATTTTGCACGCCTGCTATTTTTGCGGGTATGGCTGTCATCAAAACTGTAGAAGGATAAGAAGCTAAGCCGCCTGGGATATATAGGCCTACATTTTGAATAGCATTCCACTTAACCATAAAAATAGTATCTAAATCATCTTTAAATTTTTGATTTTTTTTTAATTGCTGTTTGTGATATTTGAAGATCCTAGAATAAGCTAATTTAAGGGCTTTTTTTTGATCTATAGAAATAGAATTATATGCTTGTTCAATTTTTTTTTTTGAAATAACTAAAGTTTTAGTAGTTGCTTTTGGATTTTCGAATTTTCTTACATATTTCAGTAATGCTTTATTTCCGTTCTTTCTAATATCTTGAATAATTTTTTTAACTACTTTGTTAATTTTAATTGAATTTACTGACTCAGATCTATCAATAATTTTTTTTTTTAACTGAGTAAAACTTATTTCTTTCATAAGTTAGATAATTAATTTTTTGATTAAATCTTTTTTTAAATCATAGGCATAATAACTACTGATGGATACAGTAGAAATATTATTATTTATAATGATATTTTCAAAAAGGTGATTTTGCTTTAAAGTTTGTCCCGATTCAACTAAATCTACAATCAAATCAGCAACACCGTATTTCACAGCTAATTCAATAGATCCATTTAATTTTATAATCTCTATTTGAATGTTTTTTTCTTCAAAATATTTTTCAGTAATATTTTTAAATTTTGTAGCAACCTTAAAAATTTTTTTTTCAGCGAAATCAATTTTTTTTTTATTAGAAGCTATTGATAGTCTACATTTACCTATTTTAGTTTTATTTAATAAGACTATGTTATTGTCCGAATTTTCTAATATATCGTCATATCCTACAAAACCAATATCTGCAGCTCCTAGCATTGTGTATGCTCTAATATCAGAGGGTTTTAACTTAATAATTTTGATATTTTTAAAGTTTGTATTAAAAGTTAATTTTCTTGAAGACTCATTAAAAAAATCTCTTTCAAACTCCAATCCTTTTCTTTTAAGCATGGATACAATTTTTGATTCAAGTCGCCCCTTTGGACAGGCAATTATTAGGTTTGCATTTTTCATTATTTTTTTCTCTTAATGTTTACGCCACATTTATTTAATTTTAAATCAAAATCTTCATAACCTCTGTCTAAATGATAAATTCGATTAATAATTGATTGCCCTTTTGAAAGCATTGCGGCAATAATTAATGAAAAACTGCCCCTAAGGTCAGTTGCCATAACCTCAGCCCCATTGAGTTCTTTGACCTTATTTACCTCAACGGTATTATTTTTTAAAGAAATATTTGCTCCAAACCTTCTAAGTTCAGGGATATGGATAAAACGATTTTCAAAAATATTTTCTCTAATTTTTGATTTTTTTCCATTTTTTAAAAAAATAGATATGAGCTGAGCTTGTAAGTCTGTTGGAAAACCAGGGTATTCTCTAGTATTTATAATGCTTATAGGATTTATAACTCCGCATTTAAATTCAAATTCATTGTCTGAAATTTTTTTTACCTTTAAGCCCATTTTTTTAAATAATTTAATTGGTTCTTTTAAGTGATCAATTATAAGATTTTTTAATATTAGTTTTCCTTGAGTGGCCATAGTAGCTAAAATGTATGATCCTGCCTCTATTCTATCTGGAATTACATCATAATTGGCTAAATTTAAATTATCTTGTCCAATAATTTTGAAAGTTCTCTTATTTAAAGAAATCTTTGCACCACACTTATTTAAAAAAGTAACTAAATCGATAACTTCAGGCTCAATTGCACAATTTTTTAAAATTGTAGTACCTTTAGCTAAACAAGATGCCATTATAATATGCTGAGTAGCCCCAACACTAATTTTCGAAAATCGATGATTTATCGAATTTAATTTAGAATATTTTCTTGTAGCCACAACGTATCCTTTAGAAATTTTAATCTGAACTCCCATTTTTTTTAACGCCTCTAAATGTAAGTCTATGGATCTATTCCCAATAGCACATCCTCCAGGAAGAGCTATTTTAAAAGATGAATATCTTGCGATTACGGGTCCTAAAATAATTATAGAAGCTCTCATTTGTCTTACATATTCATAATCAGCTATTTTTTTTGCAATAGAAGAATTATGAATAGCTAAAAAATTGTTTTTAAAATTTATTTTGCACCCAAGGTTATTTAGGATCGATACTAAAAATTTAGTATCTCTTAAATTTGGTACATTAGATATCACACAACTACCCTTAGAAAGAATCGTAGAAATTAAAATTGGAAGTGAGGCATTTTTAGAACCTGATATTTGTATAGTACCATTTATCTTAGCCGGACCTTGTATAATTAATTTTTGCATATTATTTTTTAATTTTTTTTCTTTTAGATATATTTTGTTTTAATTTTTTCGCCCTTTTTTCTTGTTTTTCTTTTTCTATTTGTAATTTCGTTTTTTTATTCATAATTTATTGTAAGGTAATATATTGCTAACTAATGAAAAAACTAGTTTTTATTTTGTTATTTCCTTTAATAGCTTATTCTGAAAATAATATAAAAATAATTGATGGTGATACTATTCATTTAAATGGATATAAAATTCGTTTTTCTGGAATTGATGCTCCTGAAATTAATCAAAATTGTAAAAAAAATAATAAAGTTATAGAGTGTGGATTAATAGCTAAAGATCTAATTTTAAGTAAAATAGCTGGTTTTGAACCTGTATGTATTTTAGAGGGAAAAGATCGGTATGGAAGATTTCTCGGGGAGTGTTTTATAAATGATAAGAGTCTCTCAAAATACCTTGTCAGACAAGGTTTTGCTTTTGCTTATACAAAGTATTCTAAAAAATTTGTTTTAGATGAAAATTATGCCATAAAAAATAAATTAGGTATGTGGGATATGGATTTTATATTCCCTTGGGATTACAGAAAAAATAACTATAACTTTAAGTAATACTTACTTACATGAAAAAAATACAATTAAAAAATACTCATAAAAAATATTTTCTCTTTCAACGCAATGAGTATTTATCAAGCCAACAAATTAAAATAAGAAAGTTATTAGGCAGATATCTTTTTACAAAAATTTTTATAAATTTTTTTAACTCTCTTTCAGACATTAATGATAATTTAAATAAAAATTTTAAGAAAGAATTTAATGATCTTATTGATCATCTTCCACGCACTACCTCTAATATACTAGATATAGGATCTGGATTAGGAGTGATAGATATATATCTCAATGAGCATTATAATCAAAAACCTAATTTCACATTAATTGACAAAAACTTTATTGAAAAAAAGGTTTACTACGGTTTTAACTCTAGTGGACAAGCTTACAATAACTTTAAAATTACAAAAGATTTCTTATTACATAATGGTTTAAATTCAGATCAACTCTCAATATTTGATGCCGATAGTAATTTATTATTTGATGTAAAATTTGATTTGGTAGTTTCATTACTTTCGATGGGATACCATTACCCTTTGGATCAATATTTATCTGTATTTAAAAATAATACTCATAAGAACACAGTTTTTATTATTGATATTGCTGAAGAGTATAATGATAAAAACCAGATATTTAATTTATTTGATTCTGCAAAAATTTTATACAAGAGCAGTTTGCCAAGACACAACTATATAAGAATTTGTTGCATTGGTTTTAAAAAATGAATTTAGAGACTATTATGCCAATAATTTATCTTTGTTGTTTAATGATTTTAGTTGGCCCAAGATTCCTGGCTGGTAATTCTTCTTTAAAACAAGTTCTGAGTAATTTAAGTATTTGGGCAATAATTGTTATTTGTATTGCACTAAGTTATCAAGGTTATTACTATTTTATATGAAAAAACTCTTAATCCTATTGTTGTTAGTTCCTTGGAATCTATTTTCAAATGAAGATATTGAAAAATTAAATAGCTTATTCCAAAAAGAAATAATCGAAGAGTCTTCTTATCTTAACTCTCTATCTGAAATCGGAATAGATATAAAAAATACAGATTTCAAAAAGTTATTTGAGCTTTTTAAAGATAAGATAATTAATGAAAAAAATTATTTAATAGCATTAAATAAATTTTCAAAATCAAAAGAGACATCAAAAAATGAAGAAACACAAACATCCGGAACCTATGAAAAAAAATATATTCTAGATAGTTGCTCTGGTAATAATACAGTGTGTAAGGACACCATGAAATTGCTCGGTGAATTAGCTGATAGTAATTCTAAAGATAAAGATTACCTATTTATAATCAAATATAATGAAAATGATAGCTGTAGGGAGATATTTGATCTAAAAGATTTTTTTAAGAAGGAATTGGAAGAAGACAGAGATTTTAAATATTTAAGTCAAATTTTTTTTGATAATGAAAATGAATTTTCTTATATATCAAAATTTAATCTAAATTTAACTGGTATAGGACAAATATCTATTAATTTAGTTTTAAAAGGAACTAAATCAAATAATTGTGAAAATTTTGAAATTAAAAGTTTTGACATAATCGGGCATAATAAAAATTTAGCAACTTTTAAATTAAAAGAATATGATTTATAAAGTTGAACTACCATTTCAAGATCAAACTCCAAATTATTAATGGAAAAATATTCTAAAGCTTTAAATTCTATGGGTGAATCAGGCATTGATTGGATAGATGCAATATTTAGAATTTGTGTCTACATCTTAGTAGATATTTCAGAAATCATTGGGATTTCTTATGAAGCAATAAATATTTGGATATTTGTAATTATCCAGCCAGCACTTATAATAATTTTCTTTGTACTTTGGAGGATTGAAAAGAAAAAAAAGAAATAAAAAAACTATTAGTAAATAAATTTATTTTATGCCTTCGTAGCTCAGTGGTAGAGCACTTGCTTGGTAAGTAAGGGGTCGGAAGTTCAATTCTTCTCGGAGGCACCATATTTTTTTAACATATTTTATAACTCCATAAGCATAGGAGAGTGATCACTAAATTTTCTCTCATTTTCTACATTTTGGTTGGCTAAATATTGATTATTGAAATAAACTTATATAATTATACTATTTTATAATATTGAAATTTTTATTAATATTTTTATTTTGCTTTTCTATTTTTTTGAAAGCTCAAGCAGGAAATAAAAACTTTTCAGGATTTAAACTATATAACTCAGATAATCCTCATAACTTAGAACCAATTTCTGAAAAATATAAAGGCAAAACTCCTAAAATAAATCTTGATAATGGAGATGACTTAAAAATAATTATATTTTCACATGGTACTGGTCGTCCTCAAAAAAGAGAAGATTGCACCAAAAAATATAATCAAATTCCTAAATCCCTGGCTTTTTTAGCAGAAATGGATAATACATTTTTTTACTATTTATGCTCTAAAGCTACTGATAAAGGTGTAACAGGATCATTTGTTTATAAGAGAAAAAAGGAAATCAACAATGTATTAGATCAATTAATTTCTCTAGGAGTAAAACCTAAAAATATATTTCTCACAGGATTTTCTGCAGGTGGCTGGACATCGCTTATGATGATGGATCAAGTTGATAAAAAGTTTAACTCAGCCATAGTTTTTGCACCTGCTTTTGCTGGACCTAGAAGTGAAACTAATAAATACCCGCAATGGAGAAAAGTAGAACGTCCCCGACAAATTAAAAAAATGATAGAGGTAAAAAATATAAAAGCTTTAATATTTGCCTACGAAGACGATAAATTTAATAGACCAAAAGAATTAGATTTTTTGATAAAAAAATACCCAAATTCTGTCAAATTAGTCGGCTATAATTGTGGAAAAGGTCATAATACTATGAATAACGATTGTAAAGGGTCTGAAACAAAAAAAATAATTAAAAATTTTTTTAATGAACAATTAGATAATTAAATAAAGATTAGTTCTAATTTATTCATTAATTAATAACCTTTAGATAAATTAACTTTGTTAATGAGTTGATTTTTATTGATTTTAAATTTTTTTAAATTATTTAGAAAAAAGTCTACCTTATCAAGCATTTCTCTTTCTGAACCACCACCAGTATGTTGTGTAAGTATTACATTTTTTAATGACCATAAAACTGAGTTTTTCTTTAAAGGTTCATCTTTAGTAACATCTAATGCGGCTCCCCTAATTTCATTATTCCTTAAAATTTTAATTAAAAATTTTTCATCAACAGTATTTCCTCTTCCTACATTAATAAAAATACATTTTTTATTTAAAGCACTTAATTTGGATTTATTAAAAAAATTATTTGTTTTGTTAGTTCCTGGAAGAGCAGAAATTACTAATTCAGCTTTTTTTAAATGTTTTATTAAGTCTTTGCCTTTTGAGCTTGAATTGAAAGACTCTATTTTGCAGTCAAAAGGATGAATATACTTTTTGAAAATTTTATTAATACTTCCTGTACCTATTAAAACTACATATTTTTTATCTAACGTAGATAAAGATTTTCTTATTGGGTCACCGATCCATTTTTTCTTATTCTTTAAATTTTCTGTTTCTATAATACCTCTATAACTTGCTAGAATTGAAGCTAAAGCTGTTTGTGCAACTTGTTTAGCAAAAAATCCTTTAAGATTAGTAATAATAATCTTTCGATTTAAATTTTTTAGAGACATGTACTCAGAAAATCCTGTTGACTCTAATTGAGCCCATTCTAATACAGAACTTTGCTCAATCATTGTAGGTGGAATATTTCCAAAAACAATTTTTGACTCTAAAAATTTTTTACTAATCTTATCTATTTTAGAAAAAAATAAATCATATCCCTTAGCTTTGGCTTTAAAATATTTTTTTTCTGAAACGCTTAATGAACTAGATAGCTCTTCAGCTATATAAATACGCATTTAAAATTATTTACTTTAACGTAAACCAAATAGTTTTAATTTGTAAATATTGATCTAAGGCCTCTGTTCCATTATCTCGTGATAATGAACCAGATTGTTTGTAGCCACCAAAAGGTGTTTTTATATCTCCTTCAGAAAATCCATTCACTGAAACCGTGCCACATCTTAAGTTTTTTGCCATGTTGAAAGCTTTGTCAACATCTTGAGTAAAGATAGTTGCGTGCAGGCCAAAATTTGAATTATTTGCAGTTTCAAGTGCTTTTTCCATTGATTTTACAGGAAGTATTCCTAAAACTGGTCCGAATATTTCCTCTTTTGCAATAGTCATGTCTTCTTTTAGATTGTCGAATAATGTTGGATAGACAAAAGAACCTTTAGATCCTCCTGCTGCTACTCCTCCGTGTAAAAGCGAAGCGCCCTCATCAATGCCTTTTTGAATGTATCCATTTACAGTATTAAAATGATCTTCTGAAATCATTGATCCCATTTCTGAAGTTGGATCTAATGGTTTACCAACTTTTAATGTTTTTGTTTTTTCTAAAACTTTATGAAGAAAATCATCTTTTACTTTTTCATGAATTATCTGTCTCATATTTGCAGAACAATTCTGACCTCCATTCCAATATGCTGACATGGCAGCATTTTCAATCAGATCATCATTAATATCTGCATCATCTAAGACTATAAATGGGCTTTTACCTCCCATCTCTAAACCGATTGTTTTAAGATTGCTCTCTCCTGAATATCTCATAAACAAAGCTCCTACTTCTGTAGATCCTGTAAATGAAACAGCATCAATATCAGAGTGTCTACCTATTGCCTCTCCCGTATCACCAAATCCTGTAATAACATTAAAGACTCCATCTGGGATACCTGCTTCTTTTGTTAATTCAGCTAATTTAATTGCTGTGAGAGGTGATTGCTCTGCAGGTTTTAATATAACGGAGCATCCTGCAGCAAGTGCTGGAGCAGCTTTCCATGCAGCCATAAGTAAAGGAAAATTCCAAGGAACTACTAAACCAACAACTCCTATTGGTTCTTTAACAATAAAACTTGAAACGTCCTGACCTGTTGGAACTACTTTACCAAAAGTTTTATCAATTAGCTCTCCATACCATTGAAAGAAATTAGGAACCTCGCCTCCAACTTCATTTAAACAGTCAGTAATTGTTTTACCACTATCTAAACTTTCTAAAACAGACATTTCTTCAGAGTTAGCTCTAATAAGCTCGGCAAGTTTTAAAAGCGCCTCTTTTCTATCTTCAGGTGAACATTTAGACCATACCCCAGAATTAAATGATTTTCTTGCTGCTTCAACTGCTTTTTGGACATCTTTGTCATTACATCTTGCAACATTTGCTATTACTTCACCTGTGGCGGGATTTATTTTTTCAAATGATTTTCCATCAATTGGATCAACATATTTACCATCAATAAATGGTCTTGTTTCAATATTTAAATTGCTAGCTATTTTTTCGTAGTTCTCAATTGTCGACATAATTATTCCTCCATTTCCTATTATAGTATGTCTTTTTACTCAAATCAAAGTTTCCAATAGTCATCTTTAGGCTGTCCTCTATCTACTACTACACAAGAGTAAACAGCAGACTCGTCAAACTTGTATTTATTCTCAATATCCTCATTCATAGTAATACCAATACCTGGTTTTTCAGGTCTTATAAGAAAACCATCTTTTATTTTTCTTTGATCAGTTAATAAATCAGGTTCTAAATCATATGGGATCATAGGAAGCTCAACAAGTTTACCAGCTGCTGCAAAACAAGCATGATAATTAGCCATAATTGCAACTGGACCACCCCAAGCATGAACAACTGTTTCGATATTTTTTGATTTTGCATATTTAAATATTTCTAATACTGATTGTATTCCACCAATCACTGATGCGTCAGGCTGAACAAAATCATATGTACCTAAATTTATTCTTGAGATCATCTCTTCTTGAGTTGTAATTATTTCTCCTCCACAAATCTTGATATCAAAATTTTCTTTTAATTTTTTAAAACCTTTAATGTCAGTTGGGCCTACTGCTTCTTCAAGAAATAAAATATTTTCTGAACTTAATTTTCTTATATTATCAATAAAACTTATAACCTCTTCTGCAGAGAGCGGAGGGTCTGCTAAGTTTTGACACATATCTATGCCAATTTCTATTTCATACTTTTTTGCTTCTTGAAGTATCCAGGCTGTTCTTAAAATATCTTTCTCTGTAGATCTAATTTTATATTTTTTTATACCAAGCGATTTTAAATATTCTAATTCCTCAATAAAATGTTCCTTAGTATCACATATACCTCCACTACCATATACTTCCACTTTATCATTAAAGTTATTTCCAAACATTTCGTATGCAGGGACTCCGAGACTTTTACTTTTTGCATCAATTAGTGCTATTTCAATGGCACTTGTTGTATGCCTTGCGGCACCTTGTAGAGACCAGTAATCACAGATACTACATAAATCTAAATATCTTCTTCTAGTGTCAAAAGCATCTTTGCCTAATAAGTACGGTTTGCATAAATCAACAATTGACTTAAAGACTTTTGGAGCAAAAACTCCTAAATAACCTTCACCATATCCTTTTGTTCCATCCTCTAAAGTAACTTCCACTAATCCAATTGTTCTTTTTGGTCCGTTTGGGAAACATTCTAATATCTCTGGATGGTTTTCATGTCCATATTTAGCACTAAGTAAAACTGTCCTAATTTCATCAATTTTATTACTCATTTCGTTACTTTAAATGAGGGACTCCTATTTTTTTCATGTAATCGAGAGTTTGAGATTTGTAAACACTCCTGATGTCTCTCGTAGGTGGCCTACAGCGACTAGTTGGAAGACCAATTAATTCCATACACAGTTTGTCCAAGTAACCATCGCCTGATGTATAATTTTTTTCAATTTCCACCCATAATTTATAATATGGCATGGCTTCCTCTATCATCATTCTACCAATTTCTTCATAGTTTTTATTTTCAACTTCTTCTATGAGCTTTGCGCCCCACTCAGGCCAAAAATTACACAAATGAACTTCAAAGGCTTGAGCCCCCAAAGACTTCATCGCCGAATATGGGAAAAATAAATTATTATCTATAATTGTATATTTTGAAGAATATGTGGAAGTAACATCTTCAAATTCCATAGCATCAGTTCTTGGTGTTGACCATTTTAATCCTACAATATTTGGAAGGTCGGATAGTTTTTCTATTAATTGGTTTGATACACCGGTTGAATTCCAAAATGTGTTATAAAGAATTATACCTACATTGGGCGCGGCTTTTGAAGCTGTCTGAATGTATTCAATAAAATCTTCTTCTGTATGCGCAAAATAAAAAGGACATGAGACTTGCATGAAATCAAAATTATTGGATTGTGCTATTTCTGCTAGTTTTATTAATTCTAAAGTGCTTGTTGTTTGACCACCCAAAGCTATGGGAACTCTACCATCAACTATTTTTGAACTTTTTTCTGCTAATTCTTTTCTTTCCTCAAAAGTCATTGTTGAAAAATCACCAGCAGCTCCACCAAATAATAAAGTTGAGTTTTTTGAGTTTAATCCATTTTTTAATAAAAAATCTACATAATCGTTTATTGCAGAAAAGTTTAAAGGCAATCCCTCAGTATCTTCAAAAGGGGTTGGGACAGTTACATAACATCCGTGAAGTTTCTTTTTTAATTTTTCAATATCCATTATTTGTTTATCCTTTTCATTGATATATGCCAAGGTATGAGAATTTTCTCCATAAGAGTTACGAAACCAAATAAACTCAAACCAAGCAGTGTAAGAAAAAATATTCCTGCGAAGGCAAGGTCAGGTCTCATATTTCCAGTCACAATAGAAATATAAAATCCTAAACCTTGGTCAGAACCAATAAATTCAGCAATAGTCGCACCTACTGTTGCATTTATCGCTGCATATTTAAAACCAACGAAACATTGGGGCATAGCAGCAGGAAGTCTTATTTTAAAAAAAGTTTTAAGAGGATTAGCTCCCGTAGACCTATGAAATAAAGTAAGTTCATTACTTAATGAGTTAAAAGCTAAAATAGCATTTAGAACTATTGGGAAAAAACAGACCAAAACCACAATTATTACTTTGGGTAACAATCCAAAACCAAACCAGGAAATAAATAAAGGAGCAAAAGCAATTTTAGGTGTCATTTCGATACTGACAAAAAAAGGATAAAGTGTTCTTCTTAGAATTGAAGAAAATGATATAGCTATTCCAAATCCTAGACCTAATATAATAGCAATTGCATAACCAATTATTGTTTCAAGACCCGTTACACCCGTATAATAAATAAGCTTATCTATATCCGCGGATCCCTTTTGTACTATTTCAGTTGGGGCTGGGAGGATATATCTTGGAACATCAAATAATGGAATTGAATATTCCCAAAATAAAAAAAATAAAACAAAGAATAGTATCAACATCCATCCGCTTGCTATCCATTTTAGAAAACCTGTTAATTTATTTTTAGATGACGCCATATTCGTGGAATACCTCTTGAATCTCATATACATATTCATAAAATTTATTAGATTTTTTAACTTCTAGATCTCTAGGATAAGGAAGATCAATGTTAATTTCTCTGTCTACAACTCCAGGTCTTGGGGAAATTAAAATAACTCTACTTGAAAGTTGAACTGCTTCTTCTATTGAATGAGTTACAAAAACAACAGTGGGTTTATTTATCATCCATAAATTTTGAATATCTGATCTAATTTTCTCTCTTGTCATCGCATCTAGTTTACCTAAAGGTTCATCTAAAAGAATTGTGTTAGGTTCATGAATCATAGCCTGGCAGAAAGCAGCTCTTTGTTGCATGCCACCAGATAATTCTGGGGGATATCTATTTGCAAAATCTTCTAATTTTACAGATTTTAGAATATCAAATATTTTGTCCTTATAGTCACTTAGATTTAAATTTCTGAGTTCCAATTGTAATTTAATGTTACCTTCTACTGTTCGCCATGGAACAAGTGTATTGTCCTGGAACATTATCCCTATATCATTTTTTGGACCATCTACAGATTTGTTATCAAAAGAAATTTCACCACTTGTTGGCTCTAAAAGACCTGCCATCATTAACATTAAAGTAGATTTACCACACCCAGAAGGCCCTAAAACAGATACAAATTCACCACTATTAATTGAAATATCAACTGGACCAAAAGCATGAACTTCATCTTCCCCTTCTCCAAATACTTTTTTTAGAGACTTAATTTTAATAAATTGATCCATAAAAGAGATAAATGCAGCCAATTAGTTTTTGGCTGCATTTAATAAGTTTGTTTATAAGAAGTCGTTAGTATAAAAATCAGCTGCGTTTGCACCAGCGTCAAGATCATTATACTCCTTCATTAACTTTATCATACCTTCCCAATCTGAAGCCACATTAAGGCCTATGACTTTGTCAGTATTAGCTCCGGAATATAAGATACCAAGGGTAACATCTAGAACTTCTCTAGCTTGTTGCTTACCAGCATCTTCAGCAAATGAACCACCTACAATATCAGCCATAGAATCAACTGCTGCATCTGGGTTTGCTTCAGCTTGAGCATATGATTCAGTTGTAGCTCGAACAAATCTCTTTACTAAATCAGGATTGTTTTTAATTGTATCAGTATGTGTAGCAATACAATAACCAACTTGATTTACTCCAAAATCTGAATAAGGGAAAGCAACAGGTTGTGCTCCTCCATTAGCTTTAATCTCCGCTGGTTTATCATCTAAACCACCTAAGATACCTACAGATCCACCACTTCCTTCTAAATAGCTTGATACTAGAGCACCATCAGGCACAACAGTTATATTAATATCAGACTCTGATAGTCCTGCATTAGCAAGTACGATTGGAAAGAAAGTGTTTACACCAGCATTAGCTGTAGTAAGAATTTCTTTTCCTTTAAGATCTTGAATAGAGCTTACACCGCTGTCAGGTCTTACTAATATAGCCTCTGTACCCATTGCATCAATAACTCCAATTGCTTTTACAGGAGCTCCCTTTGAAGCTAGATCTACCATAGCACCACATGATCCATATGAGAAATCACTATCCCCATTTGCAACTAGTCTATGAGCAGAACTTGAACCATTGCCAGATCTTATATCAAGATCGATACCATGTTTTTCATATATGCCAGAAACAAAGCCATGAGCAAAACCGGCATGAGAACCGTAGTACATCCAGTTAAGTCTTAATCTTACATCATCCTCAGCTTTAACTACTGAAGTTAAAAGCGAAAGTGATATTGTAGCAATTATAATTTTTATAAATTTCATAATTCCTCCTTATTATTTTACTGGTGGTTATTAGAAACTAAAAAATTAATAAAATAACTATTTATTTCGACTAAAATTTAATAAAAATAGACAATTTATAATTATTGATATTTAATGATTATATGAAAAAAATGTCGTATAAACATAAATATTGTCGAATTTATGCGTGTTAAAAGCATAAATTTTGCCTTCCTGTTAACTGATGAGTTCCCAGTTAATTCATTTATTTTAGCCCAAGAGTGTCTGAGGATTATTAACCAATACAGACTTGATGAAATATTTAAGTATCAAATCATTTCTGAAGATGGTGAAAAAGTCAGATCAAGTAATGGTATGTTGTGGACTCCAAATTATAGCTTAAAAGATCTTTTTACTCCTGACTATTTGGTAATTTTTGGTGGTAACTTACCTATTCAAAAAATATCTAAAAATTTCCTTTCTTCTTTAAGGTATTTTCACAAAAATGGATCCAAATTAATAGCTGTAGACACAGGTGCTTTTTGTTTAGCTGAAGCTGGTGTAATAACAAAAAATACAAAAATATGCCTTCATTGGGAGGCAAAAAAAAATTTTTTAGAAAGATATCCTTATAAAGAAGTAATAGATGAAAAGTATGTATTAAATGACAACGGTTTATACTTTAGTTCAGGTGGTGTCTCTATATTAGATTTATTTTTAAAAATAATAAGTGATTTGAAAGGAAAAAATTTTTCCAAAGAGGTAAGCGATGCCTTGATATATGAACCTCGTGAAAACATTTCAGATCCTTCTCATAATCTCAGATACACTAACAACAATCTAGTATGCAATAAAGTTATAAAAATCATGGAAGAAAATATTGAAACCCCGTTAAAGATGAAAGAAATTGCTATAAAAGTTAACATTTCTTTAAGATCCATAGAAAGATATTTTTTAGAGTATTTTGGGGTAAGTCCAATTAAATATTATTTAAGTTTACGAATTCAGAACGCCAGAAATTTATTATTTTATGATGAATTTAAAATATCAGATATCGCCAATATGTGTGGATTCAATTATAACTCTATGTTCATAAATACTTTCAAAAGATTTTATAATAAAACACCCAGTGAATTTAGAAAATATTTTAGAAAAAAACAGTATGATAATAGTATTAATACTATTTAAAATTAAGTTTAAATTTATTATCAAGATATAAGGGTTTTTATTATTTGATTGTTTGACAAGTTAATGGATATGTATCAAAATTTTGTTTGTCTAAATATTCAAGTCTATTAGGTATTGCTTCTAAAATTTTTTCATAATTTAATGGAGAAATTCTCTTCGGAAAACATCTTACACCAATCCACCAATTAATGGTTTCAGCAACATCCTCTCTATTACTGAATCTTTTTGCATATTTTGATATATACATTCCATCTGCAACTGCAGCTTTTTTCCATAATTTACTGTCAACCAAACCTCCCCAGTCTTCATCAAGAGAAGTATGCCCACTCTCATGTAACATTAATTCCTCGTTACAGTTATCTCTTGCGTACTTAAAACCTGTATGAATAAGAATATCATTGTTTCCACCGCCCCATGCTTTATTACCTTTATGAATTGTAATTGTTTTAAGATTACTTCTTAAAAAATTAGGTAGTTGACCAACCATTGTTGAATACTTTAAAGCTTGTACTCTTGCGTCATCTCTATTTTTAAATTCTGCATTCACTCTTACAATAATATCTTCACCCTCTTTCATAACTGCTGTGAAAATAAAGGCTTTAAAATTTGTCATTTGCCATCCACCAGACATATGTGCTTTTCTTCTATCCCAAAATTTAATTAGTTTTTCTTCTACAAATAAAAGATTTTGTAAAATTGTTGGGTCTTTATCAGTTATAATTTCACAATTAGTATAAAGATCTTTCTTGAACAAATAACTACCAGCGACTCCTGAAGAAATCCATAATAGTGGGATGAAGATTAATAAAAAGTATCTCATCTCTAAAACTTAGGCATTATTAGAGTTAATTATTTTTCGATATATTTAATTTCATTCTCGCTAACGTATTTTTTTCTTCAGTGTCATTTAGAGTCCATCCTTTGGTCATCAAACGAGTCATAAATTGCTTATTATACAAAAAAGGCATAAATAGATATTGGAATAAACCAAAAGTTATCACTGTAAATAAAAAATGCAGTATCCCTATGCCAATTTCTCCTCTAAATATAGGTACAAACCATCCAAAAAAGAAATAAGTCCACGAATACCCAACATATCCAGATTTATTAAGCCCTGATGAATGAAGCAGGTTAATTCTTCTTTGAGACCCCATAACCATTAATCCAATAAATAATGGTAAGCAATATCCAGCGATCATTAAAATTACTATAAAAAAATCCATCAATTAGAATTCTAAGTTATTTAATTTATTTTTAATAGCAAAGAGTGGGGGTTGTCCCCACTCTTATTAAATTACATATAAATTTTATCAGATAATCCAAAGCAAAGGATGCCAAATATCACAGCTAATCCACCGGTAGCTAGCCATCCTTCTTTAGTGGTTTTATCCGTTCTACCTAACTTATCAATTTCTGCAGTATAAAAACTTGCTACAGCAATAATTGTAAAAGTTATAAAAACAAAATTAAAAAATGCCCAAGTGCCCTCAGTGCCTCTAAATAAAATATATAACTGCATTAATGCTACTCCAGCAGCATAACTTCCAGCAAATCTTGCAAAGAAACCTGCAGTATCGTCTACTCCATATTTTTCCATAAAACTCTTAGTATTAAATAAACACTGGTAAGCGTAATAAACACCCATTACCAAAGCGATAAGAAAAATAGTAAAGTAAAATATTCCATTAAAACTCTCTATCATCAGAATCTCCTTTTATATATCCTATCAAATAAACAGTAATTAAATAATGAATTTAAATTATCACTTTATTACATGGTGATTAATAATAATTTTTAGAATATAAATACCCAAAATGATCAAATTAGATATTTTTTCTGATACTGTGTGCCCATGGTGTTATATAGGTAAAAAAAGATTGGATAGGGCTATAAAAAAATTTAACAATGAAGAATTTAAAATTACCTGGAGACCATTTCAATTAAACCCTAATATGCAGGCAGATGGAATGGACAGAAAAGAATATTTGGTTTCTAAATTTGGCAGTGAAGATGGTGCTAAAACTATTTATGACAATATTTTTCTTGAAGGTCAAAAAGAAGAAATAGATTTTCAATTTGATTTAATAAAAATAACTCCTAATTCATTTAACTCACATAGACTTCTTGCTTTGGCTTATCAAAAAAATATTCAAAATGAAATGATCGAAGACTTATTTAAATCCTATTTTATCAAAGGTGAAGATATAGGTGATCCTGCAGTTCTTCTAGATATTGCAATTAAATACAATATCGAAGAAGATGATTTTAAAAATTACCTTATGGATAAAAAAAATATTGAGCCATTAGCTAATGAAGAATTACAAGCAAGAAAAATGGGAATTAATAGTGTTCCAACTTTTATAGTCAATCAACAGTTAGTAATTAATGGGGCCCAATCAATTGAAAATTTTGAATTGATTTTTACTAAGTTACTCTCCAAAGTACATTAAATGATTTTAAATCAAAAAAACCTAAACAACTTTATAAATTTTGCTGAAAAACTAATCAAAAAGTCTGAAAAAATAATAATAAAACAGCACATAAATACAGTTAAAGTTAAGTATAAAAAGGATAGCTCTCCTGTTACTAAAATTGATCAATTAATAGAAAAAAATTTTCGAAAAGAAATTAAATTAAAGTTTCCTTCTCACGGTGTATACGGAGAAGAATATAAAAACTCGAAATTAAATAATGATTTTATATGGGTTATTGACCCAATAGATGGAACAAAAAATTTTATCCATGGTAATTTATCTTTTGGAACAATGATCTCTCTTTTATACAAAGGTGCTCCTTTATTTGGAATTATCAATAGTCCTTTACTTAAAAAAACATGGAAAGGAATTAAAAACAAAGGTGCTTATTTAAATAATAAAAAAATTAAAAAAAATTCATCAAATTTATCCTTAAAAGATATGGTCATTAGTCACTCAGGTATGTCTGCTTTTAAACAACTGCCTGAAAATAAATTATATAATAAGCTAAGTAAAATAATTCGTTATTTCATTCTTGGTGGAGATTGTGTGCAGTATGGTTTATTAGCAGAAGGTAAAATTCCAATGGTAGTTGAATGTGATTTAAAACCTTATGACTTTATGCCACTAATAAATTTAATAGAAGAGTCTGGGGGTATAATCACTGATTGGAAAGGGAAACATTTAAGTCTTAAGTCCAATGATAAAGTTGTAGCGTCAATGTCAAAAAAAGCTCATCAAGAATTTATTAAAATATCAAAAACTATTTAAGAGTAAGTACCTGTAATACAATCACCTATTAGTACTCTGAATTTTGCCTCTGTCATCTCTACAGGATTTCCTCCTGTACTAGGATCTTCTTGAGCTAGAGGAGCTAATTTAATTTCATCTCCATCTTTCACTCCCATTTCTTTTAATGTTTCAGGAATTTTCAACTCTTTTTTAAGTTCTACTGTCCAATTTAATATTCCTTCAAAACCTCCAGGAATATCTAAAAACCTTGCTAATCTGACCATTTTATTCTCAATTTTCGATTTATTAAAATTTAAAACAAAAGGCATAACCACGCCATTTGTTGTTCCATGGTGAGTATGATATATAGAGTTAACAGGGTGTGTGATTGAGTGGATTGCACCTAATCCTTTTTGAAAAGCTGCCGCTCCCATCATTGAAGCGACTAACATATTTGCTCTTGCCTCGACATTTGAACCATTATTATAAACTTCTCTTAAATTCTCCTTAACTAATCTCAAACCCTCAAGAGCAGTTCCTTCCGCCATGGGGTGATAAAAAGGTGATGAATACGCCTCTAAACAATGAGCTAAAGCATCCATTCCTGTTCCCGCCGTAATTGATTGAGGAAGGTTTAAAGTAAGGTTTGGATCTAATATTGAAATCTGTGGAAGCATTTTAGGATGAAAAATAATTTTTTTCTTCTCCGTTTCTTCATTTAAAAAAACTGCAGCACGCCCGACTTCAGACCCTGTGCCAGCAGTAGTTGGTATAGCTATTACGGGTTTAATTTTTGAACTATCTGCTCTAGTCCACCAATCTCCAATATCTTCAAAATCCCAAAGAGGTCTTGTTTGTTCAGCTAAAAAAGCTATTCCTTTTCCAACATCCATTCCAGACCCACCACCTACTGCAATAACTCCATCATGATTATTTTTATTAAAAACTTTCACTCCTTCGTCTACATTAGTTCCAGTTGGATTTCCCTGTACATCTGAAAAAACATTTGTTTTAACTGATAAGGAATCATTAATATTTTCAATAATATTTGTTTTTAAAAGTCCTGGGTCAGTGACAATTAATGGTTTTTTAATACCTAAAAAATCACAAGCTTGTTGTATTTCTTTTGATCTATTTAACCCAAACCAAATAGTAGTTGGATAATTCCAATTCATATTTTGCATCATCGGCTCCTTATCTTAAGTTCTTTCAAAATATCTTCTGTGTTCCCAATCATTTACAGACTTATCATATTCTGACTGTTCCCATTCTGCAGCATGAATGTAATGATCTAATACATCTTGGGGAAATATTTTTGGCAATAATTTTGACTTTCTAGCTAAATCAATTGCTTGATTTAAAGTTTTAGGAACCTCTTTAAGTTTTTTATTTGAATATAAGTTTCCTGAAATAGGAGCTTCTAATTTCAAATTATTTTCAATTCCATATAAACCTGCCAATATTAATCCTGCAAATGAAAGATAAGGGTTTACGTCAGAACCTGGCACTCTACATTCAATTCTGATTGAATTCCCGTGACCAGCTAACCTAAAGCCAGCTGTTCTATTATCAATACCCCAAGCTGATTTTGTTGGAGCGAAAGAACCTTCTTGGAATCTTTTATAAGAATTAACATTAGGCGCTAAAAAAATTGATAAATCACTTAAAAATTCAATTTGTCCGGCTATATAACTTTTAAAAATTTTAGACATACCCATTTTATCTTTTGAATCTGCAAAAACATTTTTTTTCGTTTTAATATTAAATAAAGAATTATGTATATGACAAGAACAACCACAGACTTCTTCTTTATATTTTGCCATAAAACTAACAGCTTTATTGTGCTGAAAAGCTATTTCTTTGGCAGCATTTTTTATTAAAATATGATCATCAGCCATAGATAAAGCATCTGTAAAAACAACATTAATTTCTTGCTGACCTGGCGCTGCTTCACCTTTAGTACACTCAACGTAAACTCCGGACTCTAATAGTCCATTTCTTAAGTCTCTTAAATATGGTTCCTCTTTTGAAGTTTGAAAAATCATATAGTCTTCAATATACCAAGAAGACTCTTTTAAATTTTTGTAATGATTAGTATGTATTTCATCATACGTTTGATTAAATAAAAAAAACTCTAATTCTGAACCAATCATAGGTTGAAATCCCATGGAGTTTGCTTTTTGTATTGCTTCTTTTAAAATTTGCCTAGTTGAATGCTGTAAAGGTAGTTTTCCTTCATGATCATAAGAGTCTCCTAAAATAATTGCTGTTTTTTCTAGCCAAGGTAGAACTTTTATTGTTTTTAAATCAGGTTTAACAGTCATGTCTCCATATCCAGTATCCCAAGAAGACGATTTATATCCTGGCACTGTATACATATCCATATCAACTGTATAAAGATAGTCACAAAAATGGGTTTCTTTATGGACATAGTCTAAGAAAGCTTTACCCGTTACTCTTTTACCAGTAAGTCTTCCCTGCATATCAGATAAACTAACTAAGACAGTGTCAATTTCTTTTTTGTTAATTTTCTTCTTTAATTCACTAAAAGTTATTGTCATTTGATTTAATTTTTGGGTTCACCCCAACACAAATATGTCGGGGTGAAATTTTATATTATTTTATCTATCTATAAGGATAGCCGGCTTTATCCATTGTAGAAGCATAAATCTTAAATGCTTCAACAACTTTAGCACTTCTTGGACTTTGCTGAGCAACTTCATCCCAAAATCCTGAAGCATCGTTAACAACCTGACTCCACTCATTAGCAGGTATGCTTGTGAGTTCCATCTTCTTGCCATTAACACGAAGATCTGCCTCTCCACCCCAATACCATACTTGTCTATAGTAATGAGATTGATCGATTGACATTTTAAATAACTCTTGAAGTTTTGGAGATAATTTACTCCAACTATTTGAGTTAGCAAAATATGAACCAAACCAAGCTCCGGTAACTGAGTTTGTTAATGCATAATTACAAATGTCTGCCCATCCAACTTCATATGCCTCTGTGAATCCACACCAACATACTCCATCAAGTTCACCAGTTTGCATTGCCACTTCAACATCATCCCAAGGCACAATAACAGGTATTAATCCATATTTAGCCATGAAACGCCCTGCTGTAGGCACTCCAAAAACTCTAAGACCTTTCATATCTGCTAAAGATCTAACTGGTTTTTTTACAGTAAATAAATGACACGGATCCCAAGCACTAGTGCTTAACCATGTTACGTTATCAACTTCACCATAAGCTTCAGCCCAAATATCATCTAAGCCATAATACTTAAACATAGCTGGAACATCTAAGCTGTACCTTGTTGCGAATGGGAAATATCCACCAAAGACTGAAATGTCAACAGGAGAACCCATTGTAGCATCATCACTTTGAACTGCATCAATTGTTCCTGCCTGCATTGCTCTAAATAATTCGTCAGTTGGAACTAATTGATCAGCATAATAGAGTTCAATTTCCATTTCACCATGAGCAGCTTTATTAAAAGCTTCAATTTGAGGTTTTACAACATGAGCCCCTAAAGGTGCTCCTGAATAAGTCTGAAGTCTCCATTTTACTGGATTAGAAGCAGCATAACCATAAGGTGCTTTTATTGTTGAAGCCCCAATAGTAGCAGCTGTTACTAGACCGGCTTTTTTTAAAAAGCCTCTACGGTTTGATAATTTTGATTTAATTTTCTTTTCACTCATTATCTTTTCCTCCTAAGTGGATTATATATATCAAAAAAGTAAATTGATAGATTTTTATCTATTATTTATTAACCAAGAACTTTATCAGGTAACCATAGAGCTATTTGTGGAAAAACCATAAGCAAAATAAGTCCAAACAACATTACTAAAACAAACGGTATTATCGATTTATAAATATCTAATAATGTAATTTCTTTAGGGGCCATTGCTCTCATTAAAAACAAGTTGTAACCAAAAGGCGGGGTCATATAGGCAATTTGACAAGTTATAGTATATAAGACTCCGTACCAAATTGGATTAAATCCTAAAATTTTAATTAAAGGAACATAAAGTGGGGCAACTATAACTAACATAGCAGTGTCATCCAAAAACATTCCCATTATTATGTATGAAAGTTGCATCATTATTAAAACTTCCCAAGGACTTAGATTCCACCTCTCAATAAAAAGGTTTTCAATAGCTCTTCCAGCGCCAATTCCATCAAATACTGCACCAAAACATAAAGCAGCGAGTATGATCCACATAAACATACATGAAACACCTAAAGTTTTTCTTAAAACATTATCAATAACTTTTTTATTCAATCTTCCTTTACTATAAGCGGCTATTGTTGCCGCTAAAGCTCCTACAGCCGAACATTCAACTAAACTTGCAATGCCCATCACAAAAAGCCCTGTCATAGAAAAAAAGATTAAAAAGGGAATAATTCCAGCTCTTAATAATTTAAGTTTTGCCAATGGGGAAATTTTTCTTTCTTCTTTGGAAAGGGTTGGTCCTAACTCTGGTTGAAGTTTACACCTAATGTATATGTATAAGATAAAAAGCGATGCCATCATCAAACCAGGAATTACTCCGGCTAACCATAATTTACTTACAGGTTGCCTTGCAATCATTCCATACAATACTAAAACCACGCTTGGTGGAATAAGTATGCCTAAAGAACTACCTGCCTGAACAACTCCCGTTATCATTCGCTTGTCATAATTTCTTTTAAGCATTTCTGGTATTGCTATAGTTGCTCCAACAGCCATACCTGCAACACTAAGACCATTCATAGCTGAAATTGCCACCATCATCCCCATAGTTCCCATAGCTAATCCACCTTGAGTTCCTCCAAAATAATAGTGGAACATTTTATATAAATCATTTGCAATTCCTGATTCTGATATCATATAACCCATGTAAATAAATAATGGGAGGGTTAACATCGGGTACCATTTAAATAATTTCCAAGTTGCTGTATAAGGCATTTCAACTCCGCCAGTTCCCCAAATAAGTAAAGCAGCTGCAGATGCAACAAATCCAATTGCTCCAAAAACTCTTTGACCTGTAACAAGCATTAGAAGCATTGATGAAAACATTAATATTGCTATAGCTTCATAGCTTAGATATTGAGCAAACATTAAATTTTAAGTCCTCTAACTTTTGCTAAATCTTTAAAAAAAACTGAAAAAGATTGAAGTAACATTAATAAAATGCCCATAGACATAATACACTTAATAGGCCAAACATAAGGAGCCCAAGCAGTAAATAATTTTTGATTTGTTTCAATTGTATAAATTAAACTTGAATAAGAACCTAAAAGTAAAATAATTAAATAAAAAATAAGAAATGAACTTGTAAATAAATCCATTTTAGCTTTATTTTTTTCAGATAAACTTCCATAAACTAAATCCATCCTAACATGCTGATCATCCATCATAGAATAGGCACCTCCCATTAAATAATATGCGGTCATTGTAAATTGGGCCATTTCAATTATCCAAATAAGTGGGAAGTTAATTATATTTCTAGTTACAAAAGACAGCACAAGAATAAACATCATTACAAAAACAAGGTACATAGTAACTTTACCTATAATGCTTGTTATGCCATCGATAAATTTTACATAGCTAGAAATTAAATTTGGCATAAATAAACTACTAAACTATTTTTCTCAAATGAAAGCTTTGGGGCCTTGTAAGATGATCAAATGCTAATTTAGATAAAGAACATCCTATTCCTGTATCCTTCACACCCGTCCAAGCCAGTGCAGGATCTAAAGCATCACATCTATTCATAAAAAAAGTTCCTGTATCTATCTTTTTTCCAAAACTTTTAGAAAATTCCAAATCTTTTGTCCAAAGTGAAGCAGTTAAACCATAAGGGCTATCATTCATTAATTCAGCAGCTTCATTTTCATTATTTACAGACATAATCCCTACAGTTGGTCCAAAAGTTTCTTCCGTCATAAACCTCATATCATGGTTAACATTAGTTAAAATCTGCGGAGATATATAGCAATTATCTTCCGATGAAATTGGAAATAAATTTTCATCAACAACTTTATTGGCTCCCTGAGATAGTGCTTCTTGCACCTGAGTTCTGATAAAGTTTGCAGCGGAAATCCTTACAACTGGTCCAAGATTTGTTTTAATATCAGAAGGATCTCCTAATATATATTTTTCAGTTAAGCTTTTTGCACCTTCGACAAATTCATTAAAAATACTTTTATCTACATAAATTCTTTCAATTCCACAACATGATTGACCAGAGTTGAAGAAAGCACCATCAATAAGATTTTCAATAGCATGATTTAAATCACAATCTGATCTAACGTATGCTGGATCCTTACCTCCTAACTCTAAGCCAACATTAATAAACCTTTGGCCAATATATTTTTTAATTTCCTTGCCGCCTTTAACAGAGCCAGTAAAAACTACATGAGCTACTCTTGAATCTGATATTATTTTTTCACATACATTATGGGTTGTGTGAATAAATTGAAATAACCCTTCAGGGATTCCAGTATCTTGAAGTGCTTTTGAAATTAACTCTGCACACATTGGGGTTTGTGATGAATGTTTTAAAATTATACTATTACCAGATAACAATGCTGGAACTATTGTATTAGTAGCTGTCATAACTGGGTAATTCCAAGGCGCCATAATAAAAATTACCCCTAAAGGTGCTTTGAAAATGTAATTATCAAATTCTTCATTATTTCTAGCTGAAATATCACTTAAACATTCTTCAGCCACCTCTGCCATATATCTTGATCTTTCTTCAAAACCTCTTAGTTCGCTTCCACATTGTGAAATTGGCCTTCCGATTTGCCAGCAAATTTCTTTTTTAACTTCATCAGTTAAACTAATCATATTATCTATAAATTTATTAACTACTTGTATGCGTTCATGAATTTTTGTTTCGCGCCAAACTTTAAAAGCTTTTTGAGAATTTTCTAAAATATTATCAATTTGTTTAATTTCTAAATAAGGTCTTTCGAGGTATAAAGTATTATTAATTGGGGTAATTGTTTTTTGCATATCCATTATTGTTATTCCTAGCACGGAAATTTATATCAGAATAAATATTTTAAAAAATATAAATTACACTTTTATTGTGTTTTGTTTTTAATTTCTATAGTTTAATGATTAAATGAAGCTTAATTTCAAAGGTAAAACAGCAATTGTTACAGGTGGTTGTGGTGGTGTTGGGTTATCCACAGTTCATAAATTAATAAATGAAAAAATCAATGTTTTAGTGCTAGATATTAAAAATCCACCTTCTAAATTTCTCAAAAATAAATACTTCAAATATGAAAAATTAGATTTAACAGACTATTTGAAAACTGAAAAAACTATTAATTTTTTCTATAAAAAATTTAAAAGCATTGATTATTTAGTTAATACAACAGGTGTTCTTTGGTTTGACAAGGATACCTCTGCTGAAAAAATTGATTTAAATGTTTGGGATAAAGTCTTTGAAATAAACCTAAAAACAATGGCACAATTAATTAAAATCATTATTCCAAAAATGAAAAAGAAAAAATTTGGATCATTGGTTCATATTTCATCAATTGATGCTCTTTCTGGTGATGATAAACCTCAAGATGCTTACGGTGCCTCTAAAGCAGCTATGATTAGACTATCTAAATCAATAGCTATTCAATATGGACCTTACAATATTAGGTCTAATTCAATCTTACCAGGAGCAGTTGAAACTCCTATGCAAAAAAGATGGAAAAAGAATCCTGAGTCAAAAAAAAAATTAAAAAATTTTATGCCTATAAAGAAAATAATTCAGCCAAACGCAATTGCTGACGGTATTATGTTTTTATTAAGTGATGAAAGTCAATATACAACTGGAACTGAATTAATAATTGACGGAGGAATTACAGCAAAACCATAATTACTAGGAAGAAGCTTTATACCTCTTGTCGAAAAAGTTTTGTGCTAGGTTTTTTAATATTGATAGTTGTTTAAGCTTAGAAACTCCATCAACAACACCATCAACAGATTTACTAATAAATGATTTTGTAGCAATCATTTTTTCTGAATTATCATTTAACCAATAAATTAAAGTTGAAAGATAAATTATCGAAAGCAGTCCTCTTTTAGTGTAATAGCTAATATCATTTGAATTATCACCTGCAAGATTCCAAATAAAAGTACTATTATCATTTAATAATTTTAAGGAGCTTAAAATATTACCAGGCCTCAATAAATATTTTAACATTTCTGGAAGAGCTTCTTTTAAATGCTTATTGGTTTCAAATTTTAACTCTAATATTGTTTTAATCCTGTCTCTCATTCTTAATCTATCATGATTAAAAGATTTATAATGTTTTTCTACTTTTTGGTTATTTTTAGAAATTATAAATTTCAATACATCTTCCTCAAAATTAGGAAAACTTTTTGCCAAAATCGATGTGGAAATCTTCATTTTTTTGGCAGTTCCAAGTAAAGTATCTCTAGACCAGCCAAATTTAGTAACGTTTTTAATAAATAAATTAACTAATTTTTCTTGCTTTGATTTAATCATTTATATATAAATACGCCCTTATGAGGATAATAGATTGACCATAGAAGTTCAAGTAAGGGATAATAATATAGAGGCAGCTATTCGTGTACTTAAAAAAAAGCTACTAAGAGAAGGGATTTTTAAAGAATTAAAACTTAGAAAAAATTATGAAAAACCTTCTGAAAGAAAACTTCGTGAAAAAGCAGAATCAGTAAAAAGATTTAAGAAGCTTATGAGAAAAAAGAAATACGACTAATTTTCTAATCCTTTAATAACATCTTCGCACACCTTTTTAGCATCACCAAAAAGCATAAGAGTGTTATCTCTAAAAAAAAGTTCATTTTGTACACCAGCATAACCACTTGCCATACCACGTTTAACAAAAAATACTTGACCTGCATCTTCCACATCTAAAATTGGCATTCCATAAATGGCACTTGTTTTATCAGTTTTAGCAGCAGGGTTAGTTACATCATTCGCTCCAATTACAAAAGCTACATCTGTACTTGAAAAATCTCTATTTATTTCATCTAGTTCTAATACTTCATCATAAGAAACATTTGCTTCAGCAAGTAATACATTCATATGACCTGGCATTCTTCCAGCAACGGGGTGAATAGCATACCTTACTTCCACTCCTTCTTTTTTGAGTAAATCTCCCATTTCTCTAAGAGCATGTTGTGCTTGTGCGACGGCCATACCGTAACCTGGAACTATTATAACTGATGAACAATTTTTCATCATAAAAGCTGCATCTGCGGCATTACCTTGTTTTGGCTGACGATCATCTTTTTCACCAGAAGCAGCTGCTGCCTGTTCGCCACCGAAACCACCTAGTAAGACATTTATAAAAGATCTATTCATTCCTTTACACATTATATAACTCAAAATTGCACCTGAAGATCCAACTAAAGCTCCTGTGATAATTAATAAGTTATTTGAAAGAGTAAAACCAATTCCAGCTGCTGCCCATCCAGAGTATGAATTAAGCATTGAAACAATAACTGGCATATCTGCTCCACCGATTGGAAGAATTAATAAAAATCCAATTGCAAAAGATGCTATTACTATTAACCAAAAATATTCTGGTGTTTGAACTAGGCAAAACTTTACAATTAATCCTATTATTACTAAACCAATTATTAGATTTAAGAAATGCTGGCCTTTGAAAACTAAAGGATTACCAGTAACAAAACCTTGCAACTTACCAAAAGCTATAATTGATCCTGTAAATGTTATTGCCCCAATAGCTGTGCCAATTGCCATTTCAATTAAACTTCCAGTTGGAATAGAACCAACACTTCCAATATCAAAAGCACTAGGATTATAGAAAGCTGAACCTGCAACAAAAACCGCTGCCAAACCAACTAAACTATGAAATGCTGCAACCAACTGCGGAAGAGCAGTCATCTGTATCCTTAAAGCTATAGTTGTTCCAATTAACCCACCAATAATAAAAGCAATTCCAATTTCTTGATAGCTTAATACCCCTGGGGAAGCTATTGTAGTTCCAATTGCTATCGCCATTCCAAGCATGCCAAACATGTTACCTCGTCTAGCTGTCGTTGGATGGCTTAGACCTCTAAGAGATAAAATAAATAAAACTGCTGAAAACAAATATAATACTGAAGAAATACCTGACATTTATAACCTATTGTTTCTTTTTAAACATTGAGAGCATTCTATTTGTTACAACAAATCCTCCAAAAATATTTACAGCGGCAAGAGCTACAGCTATAAGTCCAAATATTTTTGATAAAGAGCTGTCAATTGGACCGGCTGCCAGCAATGCACCAACAATAATTACAGATGAAATGGCATTTGTTACTCCCATTAAAGGACTATGAAGGGCTGGGGTCACTGACCAAACAACATAATATCCCACAAAGCATGCCAAAATTAAAACAGTAAAACCAAATACTAAAAAATCACTGTGACCTTGGCTGGATCCCATTACAGTTGCAGCTAATTGGCTAGCTTCATTCGAAATTTCTTGAGCTTGATAAGATAATTTTTCTAATTGATTTGATAATTCTGACATATTTTCTCCTTACTTTATAAGTATCTTTCCATTAGCGCAAACTAGAGTTGATTTTATAATCTCGTCTTTTAAATCATAAAATGATTTCTTGCTTTCAAAATTCATTAAACTTAAAAAGTTCGAAATATTCTTTGAAAATAAGGAAGAAGCATTACTAGCCACTCTTCCCGGAACGTTTGCGTGCCCAACAATCTTTACACTATTTTTATTAACGATTTTTCCAACTTGGCTGTATTCACAATTTCCACCTGATTCTACAGCTAAATCAACTATGACAGAACCCGGTTTCATATTTTCAATCATGTATTTTTTAATTACTAAAGGGGCTTTTCTTCCTGGTATTTGAGCAGTACAAATAATTATATCAATGTTTTTTAAAGTATCAGCAAGAAGAGCTTCTTGTTTTTTTTGATATTCGGCGCTCATCTCTTTTGCATAACCACCACTTGTTTCAGCATCTTTTGATTCCTTATCTTCTACCATAACAAATTTACCACCTAAGCTTTCTACTTGTTCTTTTGAGGCAGATCTGACATCTGTACCATATACAATTGCGCCAAGTCTTTTAGCAGTTGCTATTGCCTGCAACCCTGCAACACCAGCTCCTACAACTAAAACATTAGCTGGATTAATTTTACCCGCTGCAGTCATAAACATAGGTAAAACTCTATTAAATTCTGCTGCAGCATCTATCACTGCATGGTAACCAGCTAAATTAGCCTGGGAAGAAAGTATGTCCATATTTTGTGCTCTTGTTATTCTTGGAATTCTTTCTAAAGCAAAAATTGAAACTTTTTTCTTATTAAGAAAATCGATTGAATCTTTGTTTAAATGTGTCTGAACTTGAGATATCAGAACAGTATTTGATTTAACTAATGCTAATTCCTCTTTATTGGGTAATTGAATTTTTATTAAAATTTGAGCTTTATTAAATATTTCTTTGCTTGAGTGTATGGATGCGCCTGATTCCTTATATGAGGCATCATTAAAACCAGAAGGTAATCCTGCTGATTTTTCGATTATTACCTGATGGCCTGATTTAACATAAGATTTGACTTCATCCGGGGATGCTGCAACTCTATTTTCATATTTATTTTTTTCTTTGAGTACGCCTATTATCATAAATTATTCCTATGTAAATTTAAATTGTCTCGATTTAAAAAAACAATAATAGAAATTATTGATTATAATTATGATTGCAAGATATAGATTTAAAAAAACACATTTATATCGTAATTAATTAATATGAATTACTTATTAAAAACGAAAAAACTAAGTTCTAAGTGCCTTTTTTTGATTTTCTGCAACTTTTTTAATATCAAAATCCTTTATAAGCTCATGAAATAATTTATACCAGTTCAACTCTGCTTTAAGGTGAATAAAAATTGAACCTAATCCAACTGCTGCTCTATCCATAAAAACAAATTCTCTGGGTGGCTTCACACCACCATATCTTTTTAACTCAGAATGAACTTCTCCGGCAATTTTAGCACCATAAATACCACTATCAGATTCTTGTATTCTTCTAATTCCATTATTTAAAATAGGGTCATATAAAAATAGTGCCCACTTATTTAGTACATTCATTAATTTATCATCAATATTTTTAAACCCCCAAGCTATGTAAGCGGCTTTAATTTTTTTCTTATCGTTTTTTTTCAGAGCAAAGTAAAGATCTATTACTCCTTTAACAAATTTTGGAGGGAATACTCTCACACAACCATAGTCAAATAAATTAATGTTATTTTTTTTATCAACTGAGTAATTACCAAGATGAGGGTCTCCATGAATAATTCCATATCTATAAAAGGGAAAGTACCAAGTTAAAAATAATTTTTTTGCTAGTTCATTTCTTATTTTTTTTGGAGCTTTTTTAAAATCGATTAGTTTTTTACCTTCTAAAAAACTCATTACAAGTAATCTATCAGTTGAGATTTTTGAATGAACTTCTGGAATTTTGACAAATGAATTACCTTGATGAATGTGTTTAAAAATTCTTAAATGCTTATGTTCTAATTTATAATCTAATTCTTCTTTTAATCTCGCTTCAATTTCTTTGTATATTTCTTTGATTTGAATTGATTTGTTATAACTTGAATAAATTTTAAAAATAAATTTTAATTGGTTTAGGTCTGCTTCTACAGCCGAACTCATATCAGGATATTGCAACTTACACGCTACCTTTTCATTGTTTTTTAATAGCGCTTTATGAACCTGACCTAAGGAGGCGGCATAGCTAGCTTCTTTATTAAAAAGTTTAAAATTATTTTCCCATTTTTCCCCTAGCTCAGTTTTCATTCTTCTTTTAACAAATACCCAGGACATTGGCGGTGCATTAGATTGAAGTTCAGATAATTTTTTTGCATACTCTGGAGGTAATAAATCTGGAATTGTAGAGCTCAATTGTGCTACTTTCATTAAAGGTCCTTTAAGGTTACCTAAAATTTCAGTAATTTGAGCTGCATATTTTTTATCATCAAGTGATAAATTAAGATATTTTTTTCCAGCAAATTTTGACGCTAGAGAAGATATAGAAGTAGTGACTTGAGAGTATCTCTTTACACGTGAAAATAAATTATTATCCTCAGACATTTATAACGAATTTTCAAAATCATCTATTAAGCTAGTTATTAAACTAAGTCCCTTATCCCAGCTTTTGTTATTTTTTAAATCAATATTAAAGGGTTTTAAAACATTACTATAATGTTTGGAACCTCCGCTTTTTAATAAATCTAAATATAGATTTTTAAAATTGGGGTAATTCTCATCAAATAATTGAACTAAGATGTTTACCAAACAGTCACCAAAAGCATAAGCATAAACATAAAAAGGCGTGTGAATAAAGTGAGGTATATAAGTCCAATAATATTTATAATTTCCTGATAATTCTATACTTGGACCTAAGCTTTTGGATTGTGTTTCCATCCAAATTTCAGATATCCTTTCTGAACTTAACTCTCCTGTTTTTCTTTCACTATGTATGACTTTTTCAAATTCAAAAAAAGAAATTTGCCTAACCACTGTGTTAATCATATCTTCTATCTTTGATGACAATAAAAATTTCTTATCTTTAGTGGAACTGCTATTTAACAAATTCCTAAATGTCATCATCTCTCCAAATACGCTTGCTGTCTCAGCTAAAGTCAGAGGCGTATTAGATAAAAGCATACCCTGCTCTGATGATAAAAATTGATGACAGCCATGACCTAATTCGTGAGCAAGAGTCATTACATCTCTAGTTTTGCCATGATAGTTTGTAAGGATATACGGGTGGACTGATGGAATTGTTGATGCTGAAAAAGCACCAGGATTTTTTCCTGCTTTTAATTCAGCATCAATCCAATTTTTATTAAAAAACATTAATACAATATCTTTTAGTCGTTGATCAAACTCCCCGTATGATTTGATAACTATTTCTTTAGCTTCCTCCCACGGAATCATTTTATTTGATGAGTCTGGATAAGGAGCATTTCTATCCCAAAAATCAAGTTTGTCTTTCTGAAAAATTTTAGATTTTAGTTCATAATATCTATGAGATATTTTTGAATAATGATTTTGAACACTTAAAGACAAAGCATCAACAACTTCTCCTTCAACATTATTAGCTAAATTTCTAGATTGAACGGGATCAATGTAGTTTCTCCATTTATCATTTGTAATTTTATCTTTTGCTAAAGTATTAGTAATAAATGTGAAAGTCTTTGCATGTTCTTTAAAGGTTGAACCTATGCTGATAGCAGCATTCTTTCTTACTTTTGCATTTTTATCAGATAATAAATTTAGTGCTTCAGAACTATTTACTTCTTTATCATCAATTAAAAATTTTAATTGATTTATGTTTTCTTCAAAAAAACGAACCCAAGATGAATTAGCTGTTATATTTTTATCTAGAAGAATTCTTTCGCTTTTTTCGTCTAATTGGTGAACGCTAAATCTTCTTATATTGATTAACCAATTTTTAAACTTATCTGAATTGGAAACAAGTTTATCAAAATCTTTATCATTTAAACTATTAATAGAATTTGTAAAAAAAATTAAATCTCCAGTAATTTCTGTTATTTCTTCATTAATTTTTTGATAAAATTGTACGATCTTATCGTCATTCATGTTAGTTGCATAAAGTAAGAAGGCATAGCATTCTAATTTTACAGAAACCTCACTACCTTTTTCAAACTCTTTAATTACATCGTCAAAGTTTTGATAAAAACTTAGTAATCTTCCTTTGTATTTCTGACTAAATTTATTTACGAATTCTTTATATAAAATTAAATCGTCATAAATTTTTTTATCTTCATACGATTCATAAAAATCTCGAAGATTCCAATTTGGTAATTTACCTACCATTATTTTTGAGTGTTGAACTTTTCTTTTTGTTCTTTTGTTGCTTCTTTTTGGTATTTATCTTTCCATTCAGGATAAGGCATTCCATATATTATCTTTCTTGATTCTTCGTAATCTAGATCAATTGAAAGTTCTTTAGCATACTTTGTGTACCATTTTGATAAACAATTCCTGCAAAAACCACTTAAATTCATTAAATCTATGTTCTGAACATCTTTTCTTTTTCTCAAGTGGTCTATTAAATGATCAAGAACTTTTGCCTTGATTAATATTTCTTTTTCTTCTGATATTTTATTCATGATTATTTATTAATATATGATATCTCTAACTAGTAAAATGAAAGATTTAAATAATAGGAATAGAAAAGCTAAAATCGTTGCTACTCTCGGCCCCGCAAGTGAATCCGAGAAAATGATCGAATTGTTGTTTTTATCTGGAGTTGATGTATTCAGACTTAATTTTAGCCATGGGGATCATAAAGATCATATTAAAAAAGTTAAAATATTAAGAAGTTTGGAAAAAAAGTATTCAAAATTCATATGCATTCTTGGTGATTTGCAAGGTCCTAAATTTAGAGTTGGTAAATTTAAAAACAAAAAAGAAAATTTAAAAACTGGTCAAAAATTTATTTTTGATACTAATAAAAAAGATGGTGATATAAAAAGAGTTTATTTACCTCATAAAGAAATTTTCAAATCTATTAATAAAGGTCAAAGACTTTTGGTTAATGATGGTAAAATAAGACTTGTAGTAAGCTCTAACGACAAAGAAAAAATAGTTTGTAAAGTTATATCTGGTGGTGAGATATCTAATAATAAAGGATTAAATATACCTGATACCAAACTTAATCTAAAGATACTTACTCCTAAAGATAAATTAGATTTAGCTTTGGCTATAAAATTAGATTTAGATTGGATTGCTCTTTCATTTATACAAACTAATAAAGACCTTATAAGTGCTAAAAAATTAATACCTTCAAAATTTAAAGTCATGGTAAAAGTTGAAAAACCAAGTGCTATGAAAGAACTTTCTGAAATTACAAAAAATTCAGATGGTATTATGGTTGCAAGAGGTGATTTAGGAGTAGAAACAAATCCTGAAGATGTTCCTATACATCAAAGATCGATGGTTGCGGAATGCAGGAAGCAAGGCAAACCATGTATTATTGCTACTCAAATGTTGGAAAGCATGATTGAATCTCCTACTCCAACAAGAGCTGAGGCATCAGATGTTGCAACAGCAATTTTTCAGGGTGTTGATGCTGTTATGTTATCAGCTGAATCTGCAGCAGGTAAATTTCCCGTAGAGTCAGTAAGTATGATGAATAAAATTATAATTAGAGTTGAAAGTGATGATAAATATAGAAATAATCTTAAAACTTTTGAACTTTCTCACTCTAACTCAAGCGCTGAAGCAATAGCTACAGCAGCTTTTAATGTTGCTGGAATAATTAATTCAAATTGTTTAGTTGCCTTTTCTTCTTCAGGTCGTTCGATTCTAAGATGTGCTAGAATGAGACCAGATGTTACTCTTTTGGGATTAACTACTAATCCTAAAGTAGCTAGACAAAATGCCCTGACCTGGGGAACAGTTATGGATGTAGTTGATGAAATTTCTACTTCAACTGAGATGGTTGATAGGGCCTGCAGAGTAGTCAAAAAATTTAAAATTTCAAAACCTGGCTCTCAGATAATTATTACTGCCGGAGTTCCTTTTGGCAAGGTAGGTTCCACTAATATAATGAGAATTGCGACTATAATTAAAGATAAAGACTTAACTTAATTTATCACAAGCTTGTTTAATTCTTTTACAAGCATCTTCAAGAATTTTATCTGAAGTTGCGTAAGATATCCTGAAATAACTTTTTAACCCAAAAGCTGATCCTTGAACTCCAGCAACACCTACTGAATCTAATAAATAATCCATAAAATCACCATCGTTAGATATTAATTTTCCTTCAGGTGTAGTTTTACCAATAACACCCTTACATGATGGAAATACATAAAAAGCACCTTCAGGTGTTCTGCAAGATAAACCTTCAGCTTCATTTAAATTTTTAACAACAAAGTCTCTTCTTCGCAAAAAAGACTTATTGTTGCTATCAATAAAAGATTGATCTCCATTAAGTGCTTCAACTGAAGCTGCCATGGAAATAGATGAGGTTGAGGAAATATTTTGAGATTGAACTTTATTCATTGCAGCAATAATATTTTTTGGACCAGCTGCATAACCAACTCTCCAACCTGTCATACAATGGGATTTAGAAAGTCCATTCATAGTCAAAGTTCTCTCTTTTAAACTTGGGCAAACTTCAGCTATCGTAGAAAATTTGTTATCTCCATAAACAATTTTTTCATAAATATCATCAGAAAGTATATATACATTGGTATATTTTTCTAAAACACTACCAAGTTGCTGAAGCTCTTCTTTTGTGTACATAGATCCTGTTGGATTACTAGGACTATTTAGCATTAACCATTTTGTTTTTGATGTTATATTTTTTTCTAAATTTTCTGCGGTAATTTTGAAACCCGACTCTTCATCACAAACAATAATTTTTGGTATGCCATCATTTAAAGTAACCATATCAGGGTAACTAACCCAGTATGGAGCAGGGATTAAAACCTCATCTCCTGGATTTAAAGTAGCTGAAAATGCATTATAAATAATATGCTTCCCACCGCATCCAACTGTTATATTTTCATTAGAATAATCAAGAGAATTGTCTATTTTAAATTTTTTAATTATTGAATCTTGTAATTCAGGAGTGCCTTTCCCTGGAACATATTTTGTGAAACCATTTTTTATAGCTTCATAAGCAGCATTTTTAATATTATTGGGGGTATCAAAGTCGGGTTCTCCTGCAGCTAAAACTATTATATCTCGCCCAGCTCTCTTAAGTTCTTGAGCCTTAATATTGACTGCGATCGTTAAAGAAGGTTTAATATTATTAACTCTATTTGAAATCATTTTGTTAAACTTATTTATTAATAAACTTTTATTACAATATCTACAAGCATGTCTTTCGAATTAATAAGTCAAAATATACCAAAAGGAGATCAACCTCAAGCAATAGAAAAATTAACTCAAGGATTAGAAAATAATCAAAAAGAGCAAGTTCTTTTAGGGGTCACGGGATCTGGAAAAACTTTTACAATTGCTAACGTTATTAAAAACTATAATGCGCCAACACTAATAATGGCTCCTAATAAAACTCTAGCTGCTCAACTTTATGAAGAACTCAAAAACTTATTCCCCAATAATGCTGTTGAATATTTTGTAAGTTATTATGATTACTATCAACCTGAAGCTTATGTGCCAAGATCTGATACTTTTATTGAAAAAGAATCTTCTATAAATGAACAAATAGATAGGTTTAGACACTCTGCAACAAGATCTTTAGTTGAGAGAAAAGATGTAATAATTGTTGCCAGTGTATCTTGTATATATGGATTAGGATCAGTTGAATCATATTCAAAAATGACTCTTAAAATTCATGTGGGACAAAAAATAAACTTTATGAATTTTTTGAGAGATTTAGTAGAGCTTCAATATAAAAGAAATAATATAGATTTTAGAAGGGGTATGTTTAGAGTAACCGGCGACAGAGTCGATATTTTTCCTGCGCATTTAGAAGATATAGGATGGAGAATTAGTTTTTTTGGAGATGAAATTGAACAAATTAAAGAATTTGATCCATTAACTGGAGAATTTATTAAAGACTATAAAGAAATAAATATTTTTGCAAATAGCCACTATATAACCCCCAAACCAAGATTAGAAAAAGCAATCAAGGAGATACAAAAAGATTTAAAAATTCGTTTGGATGAATTTCAAAAAAATAATAAGCTTTTAGAATATCAAAGATTAAAAGAGAGGACTGAATTTGATTTAGAAATGATCCAGGCAACTGGCAGTTGTTCAGGAATTGAAAATTATTCACGTTATTTAAGTAATAGAAAAGAAGGTGACCCTCCACCAACACTTTATGAATTTATGCCTGAAGGCTCTTTGTTGATAATTGATGAGTCACATGTTTCTATTCCTCAAATTTCAGGTATGTACAGAGGTGATAGAGCAAGAAAATCAACTCTATCTGATTATGGATTTAGACTACCTTCATGTTTGGATAATAGGCCTTTAACATTTGAAGAATGGAATATGATGAGACCTCAAACAATATTTTTATCTGCTACTCCTGGTCCTTGGGAATTAGATCTAGTTAAAAATCAGTACATTGAACAAATTATTAGACCAACAGGTCTATTAGACCCAAAATGTGAAGTTAGAACAACTGTAAATCAAGTAGAAGACTTAGTAGGTGAAATAAAAAATGTCATTAAAAAAAATAATAGAATACTAATTACAACTTTAACAAAAAAAATATCTGAAGATCTAACCAATTATCTTAAAGAAAATAATTTTAAGGTTGAGTATCTGCATTCAGATATAGACACAATAGATCGAATTAAAATTATTCGTTCTTTAAGAGTTGGTGAAATTGATATTCTAGTTGGTATTAATTTACTCAGAGAAGGATTAGATATACCAGAATGTGGATTAGTAGCAATTTTAGATGCTGATAAAGAGGGTTTTCTTAGATCAAAGACAAGTCTAGTACAAACAATAGGAAGAGCAGCAAGAAATGTAGATGGAAAAGTTATTTTATATGCTGATAATATTACAAATAGTATTAAATCAGCATTAGCAGAGACTGATTATAGAAAATCAAAACAACTTGAATATAATAAAAAAAACAATATTACTCCTGAGTCAGTAAGAAGAAATATTGGTGAAATAATTGACAGTATATATGAAAAAGATAACTATACTGTAAAATTAACTTCTAAAGATGATATTAAACCTAGTAAGTTTGAAGGTCATGTAAAAAAGCTAGAAAAGAAAATGTTAAATGCTGCAGAAAATTTAGACTTTGAAAAAGCAGCAATATACAGAGATGAAATTAGAAAACTTAAAAAAGATTTCTTGGGTATAAAACAATAATGATTTATCAATTTGCAATCCTAATTATAAGCTTATTAATTATGATTTGGGCTTGTGACTATGCCATTCAAAATTCAACTTTGTTGGGAAAAATTTTTGGCGTAAGTGATATTTTTATGGGAATTTTTGTCATTTCGATTGGCACCTCTCTACCAGAATTTGCCGCAACAGTACAAGCAATAAAACTTGGAGCTCCAGGAATTGTAGCTGGTAATTTAATAGGAAGTAATATAGCTAACATTTTATTAGTTGGAGGCGTAATGCTTCTTCCAATAAAAGTTTATAATATAGAAAATAAAAATAAAATATCTTTGCATTACTTTTTATTTATTTCTTTATTGTTTAGCTTGATATTATTTTTTAATATTACACTCACCAATATATTTATATTATTTATAATAATATTACTAAGTATATTTATTGTTATAGAATTTAATGAAAATCAATACGACAAAAAAGATAAAGATCAAAAGAAATTTAACTACTTACTAATAGTTTTAAAAATTCTAATAAGTTTTATTTTTTTATATTTTAGTTCTGATTACTTTGTTAGATCAGCGCAAAACATATCTATAAATTTCGGAATATCTGAATCAGTCGTAGGTATTTCAATTATAGCTTTAGGTACTTCATTGCCAGAAGTTCTAACTACTATAATTGCCCTTTATAGAAAACAAAAGCACCTTGCTTTAGGTAATATAATTGGTTCTTGTGTAGCTAATATTACATTAATTAGCTTAATAGCTATAATTCTTGGTGGTTCTATTAATTATTTCTTATTGCTTGAAAACATTAGTAAAATTGTATTTCTTACGACTTCTTTAATGTTTTATTTAATCTTTTTCTTTAATTTCGCCAACAGAGCTACGGGAGTATTTTTTTTATTACTTTATATAATTTATATTTTAACATTATATAAATAAAATTAATTATATGAAAAAAAAACACTCAATACCTTTATCAATTTTATTAATTATTTTAATAATTATTGGGGTTTCTTTTGTAAAAATTCCATTAGAAATTATATCAAAAGAAAGAATTATGCATGAAACTAAAGGAAATTTAGAATTAAAATCTTATAGTAAACAGTACTTACAACTATTACCCAACCCTCACCTGACACTAATAGATGCAAAATTTACTATGCCAAAATATGACCTATTAGTTTCATCAGATAAAATTGATATTCACCGTTCACTATTTTCTAATCAACAATACGAAATATTAATGGATTATGGATCAATAAATGAATCAAAAATTAAAAATATTAAATTAAAAATTAGCAGCGATGATAATTCATTAATCATTAATTCTAATAATTTTGGC
>MDSV01065316.1_pt1 | contig 52111 bp, 53 predicted proteins | sample 810851 | NCBI WGS metagenome assembly MDSV01 (sample SAMN05326640, study PRJNA326480) | marine metagenome | isolation source: seawater | place: Atlantic Ocean: North East | collected 2012
CCACGTTGATAGGCTGGATGTGGAAGCGCAGCAATGCGTGCAGCTGACCAGTACTAATAGCTCAATTGGCTTGATTTATGCACTGAAAAAAATTTTTAAGATTGATAAAGACTGAATAAGAAAATTTAGGACTTATTGTTATTATAGGTAACTTAACACTTAAATTTTCTTAAATTCTAAAATAATTGGAATTTATCTTAGTTTTTTTTTATATATCTTCTTTGTTTCAAATTCAAAAAAATATCTATTAATAAAAGATATATATGTGATAGGTTTATTTAGAAATTAGATGCAAAATTTCAAAAAGATAATATTTCTACTTTCTTCACGAGAGAGAAAACTATCAGTTATACTATTTTTTCTGCTTTTAATTATGGCTTTACTAGAAATGATTGGTGTAGCTTCTATATTACCATTTATTGCAGTTCTATCAAATCCAGATCTAATTGAAACAAATAAGATTTTAAATTTTCTTTATAAAAATTCAAAAATTATTGGAGTTAACAACAACCAAGAGTTTTTATTTACACTTGGCATTATGGTATTTTTACTTTTAATTCTTTCACTTTCTTTTAGAGCTCTAACGACTTATGCGGCGTATAAATTTGTTCAAATGCGAGAATTTTCAATTAGTAGACGTTTGGTTATAACTTACCTTCGTCAACCGTATGAGTGGTTTCTAAATAGAAATAGTTCTGAACTTGGAAAATCAGTTTTATCAGAAGTTGGAGAAGTTGTAGGTATGGGTTTAAAACCAATGATAGATCTGGTGGCAAGAATAATGATAGCTATTGCTATTTTATTTTTACTTATTGTAGTTGATCCAAAACTTGCTTTTTTTGTTGGGCTTACAATTGGTGCAGCATATGGAATAATATATAAATTTGCTAAAAAGTATCTTCAAAAAATTGGATCTGAAAGATTAAAAAGTAACGAACTAAGATACAATACAGTAATGGAAGCATTTGGCGCAGCAAAAGAAATTAAATTAACTGGATTAGAGAATGCCTACATTCAAAAATATACAGAACCTGCAAATAAATATGCAAAGAGTCAAGCACTACAAGTGGTAATTAGTGATTTACCTCGATATGCTCTAGAGGCTATTGCATTTGGTGGAATACTTTTGATAATTGTTTATCTAATATCACAAAATGGAAGTTTTAACAGCGCCTTACCAATTATTAGTTTATATGTTTTTGCTGGATATCGATTAATGCCAGCAATACAACGTATTTACAGCAATTATAGCAAAATTACATATATAACCCCTGCATTAGATAAACTTTATCAAGACATAAAGTCACTTGAGGTAAAAAAAATAAGTGAAAATCAAAATATTTTAGATTTAAAAAATAATATTATTTTAAAAAATATTTCTTTTATTTATCCAAAGTCTAGTAGAAAAGCTTTAAATGATATTAATTTGAGTATACCTTTTAAATCACGTATTGGATTAATTGGTACCACAGGATGTGGGAAAACAACCCTTGTCGATATAATTCTTGGTTTACTAAAACCTACAGAAGGTAAGTTGGAAATTGACGGGAAGGATATCTTGAATGAAGTAAGTTTAAGAAAATGGCAACGCGCCCTGGGTTATGTACCTCAAAATATTTATTTAGCAGACGACACTATTGCGGCAAACATCGCTTTTGGGCTGGATAAAAATAAAGTTGATCAATCAAAAGTTGAAGCAGTTTCTAAAATAGCAAATTTACATAATTTCGTTGCAAATGAGTTGCCGGAAAAATATCAGACTTTTGTTGGTGAGCGAGGTGTAAGGTTATCAGGAGGCCAATTACAAAGAATAGGAATTGCTCGAGCTTTATACAATAACCCATCAGTCTTAATTTTAGATGAGGCAACTAGTGCATTAGATCTCGAAACTGAAAAAGCAGTTATGGATGCTATTAACAATTTAAATAAAAATGTAACAATAGTTATAATTGCACATCGATTAAATACAGTAAAAAATTGTGATATGATTTTTAGATTTGATAAAGGAGAGTTAGTTTCTAAAGGGACTTATCAAGAAATCATTGCTAAAATGTAATTTATTTTTTTAATATTTTATTTTTTAACTTTCTCAAATATTTCATAGTATTTTTTATAAAAAACCAATAAAATGCTTTTAGAAAATTTAACTCTGTTTTTAAATGAAGAAATTTATTATCAGTCACTAAGTTTAAAATCATAGTATATCTTTTATTTTCATTTGATTTATAGGAATGCCAACTAATATTATGTTGTCTGCTAAAAACAAAAATTTTATTTTCCTCCCAATTTATTTCATCAGGATTTTCATCTTTTTTTGAATTATGAATCAATGTTCCAATATTTTCTTTACCTAAATAAATTACTCCAGACAAAACTTTTTCTAATTTATCTTCATGAACTTCATAAGAGCAATTTGGAGGTAAAACACTTAGGGTACAAAATGCCCTTGTAGGAATACTTGCTTTATGAGGCACTAATTCTCTAAGAATAATCTGCATCTGTTTTTCATATTTTTTTTCAATTTCATGACAAAATTTCTTGAAAGATGAGGAATATAAATTATTTTCACTGAATTTATGATTAGTCATTACTTTCTCAACCGATTCAACGTTAATTGAGTCCAAAAATTTTTTTGCTTGCACCAACTCATCTTCATTAAGAAAATTTGATTTGATATATGCTTCAGAACCCCATTTAGTCAAAAATGTTTTATTCATAATTTTTAAGAATAATGATTTTTTATTTAATTTAATAATATAGAATATAATTATATTTGTTTATGATTCTAGGAATAATTCCCGCAAGGCTTAATTCTAAAAGATTACCTAATAAACCATTGTGTTTAATAGATAAGGAGCCAATCTTAATCCATGTTCTAAAAAGGGCATTAATGTCAAAAAAATTAGATAAATTAATTGTCTGCACGGATGATTTAAAAGTTTTAAATTTAGTAAAAAAACATAACTTAGATGCATATTTAACTAGCAAAAATATAGGTAATGGAACCGATAGAATTTCTGTATTTTTAAAAAAAAATAAAAAAAAATTTAATAATATTCGATTGGTTGTAGACATACAGTGTGATGAAGTTTTTTTAAACCCAAATTATCTAGATAGAGTAATAAATTTTCATTTAATGAATCAAAAGTATGATGTGGTAATACCACATACAGAGACCAGAGAAACAAACAATGATAATTATGTAAAGATAGTATGTAATCAAAATAATGATATTTTATATTTAACTAGAGCAGATGCACCTCATTCTTTTAGATCTAAATTAAAACCATTTAAAAGACATCAGGATTTTATAACTTTTAAACCAAATTTTATTACTAAGTTTTCAGAATTAAAAAGTAAAAAATTAGAACAGTATGAGGGTATTGAGCTATTAAGAGTTTTAGAAAATGGTTACAAAGTTGGCACTATTAAACTAAAAAACGATAGTTTTTCAATTAATACAAAAAAAGATTTATTACAATCTTTACTACTGATGCAAAAAGATAAATTTAGAAAATTATATTAGTGAAAGTAGTAAACCCAAAAAAGCTATTAATATTTGATTTAGATGGAGTTATCTTTGATTCAAAAAAAAATATGGAAATAGCCTGGAACCAAACTTCTAAAAAGTTTGATCTAAATATTAGTTTTAATAACTATTTTAAAAAAATTGGTATGCCTTTCATGGAAATTTTAAAATCATTAGATGTAGAACCCAGAATTGAGATTTATGAGTGCTTTAAAAATACATCTTTAGAAAATATACACTTAATTAAACCTTATAAAAACGTAACTAAAATGCTTAATAAATTGAGAAAAAACAAAGTAAAGTTCTCCATTGTTACTTCCAAAGATTTTAAAAGAACTAAGTTTTTGTTGAAGAAATCTGGTATTGAACCAAATTCAATTCATTGTCCAAATAAAAAACTTAGAGGCAAACCTTATCCTGATCATTTGTTACACTCGATTAAAACGAACAATGTAGAACCCTTGGACTCATGCTTTTTTGGTGACAGTAAAATAGACTATTTAGCAGCGAAAAATGCAAATATTGATTTTGTATTTGTTAGTTATGGTTATGGGAAAGAAAGCAATGAGTATAAACAACAGATAGAAGATTTTAATCAAGTTAATAAATTTATTGGAATTTAAATTTTTTAAATATCTTGAATGATTATTTTAATTAAAATTAAAAAATATTTTAAATTCTCTAGAGAATTTTTAATAAACTTTTTAACAGGAGTAACCTTATCTAGTATATTTTGTGAAATAATAATAAATAAATCAAAAAACGATAAAGTTAAAAAAAAATTTTTGATTAAGTCAATAAAATCTTTTCAACTTAAATCACAAAATGATAATGATTTATTTAATTTAAATGTTTTTTCAGAAAATTTAAAATATGAAATAAAAAAAAAAATTAATCCTAGTAATAAATCTATATTTTTTCTAAAACATATAATGCTCTATCACTTGTGGTTTGGTAGTTTTGCAAATAGTCAGTATGTGAGAAATTTATACAGGGAAAATATTATTTCTTATCAAAAAAACAAGGATATCTTAGATTTAAACGCTGTGAGAGCTGTTATAGAGGTTAATAGACTAAATTTACTAAAAGAATGGATCAAACATAAAAACTTTTCAAAACAAGATAAAAAATTATCAAAAATTTTTTTAAATTATTTGAAGATAACTTCAAATGAAAAGTTATCTGACTTAGAGCTATCAAAGATGGAAATGATTGACCTGGTTAAGGACAAAAAAGTTATCGTTATCGGACCTGCACCAGATGATGAATTCAAATCAGATGATTTATATAAAAAATTTGATGTAAGTGTAGGTCCAAATTATGTCTGTGACAGAGATACGAAATTCAATATTTCTTATTATGTTGCTTTAATAAAAAAAGTAAAAACTGATTTAATATACAATAGCTTTAAAAAATTAGATTTTGCCTGTGTTGCTTCTCAGTATTATAAATTAATCGATTTAAGTAAAATTGAAAATTCAAATGTGAGGAGTTTTGAGGAAGAATTGCTTTCATTAATGTTAATTTTTAAGTCTAGACCAAATTTAATACAAGACATTATCTATGATTTATTGAAGCATAACCCAAGAAAAATTTATTTATGTGGAACAAATTTTTTTCTTGGTAAGAAAACATACAGAGACAACTCATTTACAAAGTATATTGATAATGAAAGAAAGAAAGATGGTGTTATTAAAACTTTAAGACTACATGATCCATTTGCTAATTTTGCTTTTTTAAAAAATGTTTGGACCAATGGCTTAATAGATGTGTCAGAGGATTTAAAAAGTGTGATTTCTCTGTCTGAAGAAGATTTTTCTATCAAATTAGATAATTTATCTAATACCAACTTTAATTAGAAAAAATTTAAGAAGATTTTTTTTAAATTATTTAGACTTGTTTTGTAATAAGTTGTAAAAAATAAGAAATTTTAAAAAATACAAAACAAATTTGTAGTGATTGTTAAAAATGTTTTTTTCTCAAAATAAAAAAATTAGTAATTCAGAAAAAATTTTTGATATTTTTAAAGAAAATGGAATTATAACTGTTGAAAATATAATTGACAGCAGCTCCATAGCAAAAATTAAAAAAACAATTACTACAGAATTTCCTAAAATAAATAAAATTGAAGCTTTGAAACTTCATGAAGTTGGCATATTAGAATTAATATTTAATGAGAAAGTAAAATATCTAATTAATTTAATTATACCTGATGGAATTCTTTGGCATTGTCATTATATAAAGACCCCATCAAACCAAAATAAACCATGGTTTAATCCTGAAACTCAATATGGATCATGGCATAAAGATAGAGCTATTGATTATAAACATGAAAGAATAGATTTTTTGGATGTCATGATTTACTTAAATGACGTAGGTGAAAATGACGGAGCTTTTGCATTTCTGCCAATAAGACCGGACAATGAATCTGACATTGATAAATCAAAAAAATCTTCAAAGATAACCGGTCCTACGGGATTAGGTATTTTGTCAAGAGTAGATTGGTGGCATACAGCAACACCCAATATAGAATCTAAAGATAGAGAGATGATAAGATTAAGTTTTGCAAAAAATATGTATCATCAAGAAATACAAGAAACTCAAGATTATATTAATTTAAGAAATAATTTTAGTGATCAAGATAAATTTTTATTTTTTTTGTTTGGTGGAAATAGAAAATGGACAAAAGATGTTACCCAGCCAAAACAAAAAGAAGTAAATGATTTAAATTTTAAAATTCCTAGTTTAAATTATAAATTTTCAAAATCATATAAGTATATATTTAAAAACAAAATTAAAAGATTAATTAATATATAATTTCTAAATTTATCAAGAATTTGAAAGTGATCAAAAAAAAAAGTCTCATTATTGGTTTTGGTAACAGAGCTAAAGAAGTTGTTTTACCTGCATTAGTTTTATCAGGACATGAGATATATATTTATTCAAGAAACTTAAACAAATTAAAAAATTATAATAATTTTTTTGAATTTAAAATTATAAGACAAATAAATAAAAAAAACTTAGTTAATATAGATAATATATTTATTTGTACAAGAAATGATGTTTACGAAAATTTAATTAAAGAAATCATTAAAACTGAATTAAGTAAAAATATAACATTATATCTAGATACACCTTTGCTGTATCATTTTTATAATATTAAAAAATTTAAAAAAAACTTTAAAAATATTTTTATAACTGAAGATGAAAAGTTTGATCCAATTACAGTGGTAATTAAAGATCTGATAAAAAAAAATAATTTTGAAGATCTGTTTCAAATTAATTTAAATAAATATGGTTATATACTTCATTCAATATCTCAGATTTCGAGTATTTTGGAAGTAGATAAAAATTTAATTGAGAAAGCATTTAAGTATGGAATTTTTTTAAATTTTAAAAAACTTAAATATTTATTTAAAATTAATGACGTAAAAATTCGTTTTAATCATAATCGCGATTGGCAATCTGAAGACTCTAATATTGAAATTTTTTTTAAAAATAAAATAGATAATAAGAAAATTAAAAAATTTTTAGTGAAGTATATTTTTACTGAAAATAAATTTTCAGGCTTTTTAGTAAATGAAAAATATTATGAATTAAATTTTTTAAACGAAATTAAAAATAAAATTAACTTTTACAATTACAATTCTAAATATACTTCGTTAAGAAAATCACAAATTAAAATTTTAAGTTTTTATTTAATGATCAATTTTTATGACAATAAAAATGATAGTAACTTAGAAGAATATATTATGTATGAGTATTTAGGATCTTTAACAAACAATCTGAGGTTATTTTTTAATTTTAAAGTAAGTGTAATAAAATTGAGAAAATTATTATACAAATTAACAAAAAAATTATAATAATTTTGTTAAACCTTTGTCTCTGTAATAAAAAATTCAGATGGTTTAAAAAAAATCTCTAACTTTTTAAATTTATTATTAGTTATTTACGAATAAGATGTTTAAAAATATTAATTATAAATAAAGAACTAATTTTTAAATTTAAATATGCACATTCAGCAATTTTATAGAATTTCAAAAAATAAATTTTTTTTATTAATTCTTACTTTGTATAAAAAATTTTTGCCATTAAGATTAATAAAAATTTCACAATTAAAAAATTTTAAAAAAGAAACAATTTTTAAAAACAAAACTCATCTGCTAAAAAAATTTCATCTTGATGTTGCAAAAAAAGCAAAAATGTATGCAGATGGATATGAAGAACCAGAGGGCTATTGTGTTGAGTTACGAAATATATTTTTCTATTCTGATTCTGGATTATTACAGCACAATGACAAGATAATAGAGGAAACTGGAATGGACCTTAAAAGAATAGTTTCAATGAAAAATGTATATAAAAAAATTATCGGTTACAATCCAAAAATTGAAAAAACTTTTAAAGAGTTAACTTGCACTTCAGTTATGCATTTGCCTTTAGCAAGAAGTAATATTTATCATTGGTTTATTGAATGTTTGGGTAGAATATACTTGTTAAAAAAATATTTTCAAAGTCAAGTTACAGTGCTCATACATGATGATATTAAAAAGTTTCAATTAGAAACGCTAGAATTTTGTATACCAGAAAACTGGAATATTTCTTTAATTAAAAAAAATAAATTGTATGAAATTGATGAATTTATTTTTCCTTCATTTATTCATAATCATATGAGTGGTTATTTAGATCATAATGTTATTAAATTTATTCAAAATAAAATTTATAATGGATATAAACTTAAAAAAGATTTTAAAAACCAGTACAATGTTTATATTAGTAGAGGTAGAGCAACAAAAAGAAAAATCCTGAATGAAAATGTTTTAAATCCTATTTTAGAAAAATATAAATTCAAAATAGTTTTTGCTGAAGATTTATCTTATAAAGATCAAGTTAATTTGTTTTTAAATGCAAAAACTATAATTTCAGCTCATGGGTCTGGCTTAACGAATATAATTTTTTCACAAAATGCAACAGTTATAGAACTACATCCAAAAAACAGAGTAAAGAATCACTATAGTTTGTTAGCAATGTCGAATAATCTTGGTTATTATCCAGTTTACTTAGATGTTGAATTTATGAGAGTTAGCAATACCAACATGTATGTAACTGAAAATAATTTAATTGAAATAGATAAAATACTTTCAAATTTGAATTAAACTACAATCAACAAATCAAATAATCAATTAAACATTTTTTGTTGCTATAACATAATTTCTAAAAGTACTTTGATTTTGAATGACCTTAATTTCATAGTTCATTTTCTCAGCAATTAAGTTTATAGCTTTAAAAACTCCAGGAAAATCTTTTTTGTTATAATCATCAAACACAATCACATCTCCTTTTTTTTGGGATTTATTAATTATATTAAATTCGAAAAGCACATTTTTGTATGTGTGTACCCCATCTAAAAAGGCGAAATTAATTCTTTTTAAATAAATTTTAGGGAGAATATGTTTTGTAGACCCTTGAATGAAAACTATATATTTTTCAATTAAACTTTTCCATTCTGCAATAAGCTCATACCTGGACTGTTTGCCGTCTATATGATCTGCAGCACAATTCCAAAACATTTTTTTATCATGTGGTAATACATCTAAAGTAAAAATTGATCCTTCAAACTTTGCATCAGATAAAGCTTTTGCCATGCACAAAGCTGAAAATCCTCTAGCTGTTCCTGTCTCAATAATATTTATTGAATTATTATTTTCTCCTAGTGTCATTATATAATCTCTCAAAGCAGTATATAAAACTCTACCATGAGCATAATTTAATTCTGATTTTTTTATAACTACTTGGGTTTTATATGCTAATGAATTAAGCCATTTTTTATCAATTGCATATCCAGCACTTTCAATTAAATCAATATCAGCAATTGAATAGGTGTTATTTTCTGCTCTTTTTAATAATTTTTTGTAAGTTTCAATATTTGATAATGGTTTGTTTAAAAGTGGATTATTAAAATATCTTAAATAAGCCATTTTATCAGCAAAAGGCAGAAAGATCTCAAAAATCTTTGTTATCAATTTTCGAATATATTCCATGAAATAATTAAGTTAATAATATGCAAATCACTTTATATTTTTATGAGAAACTTTAAAAGCTTATAATTTGAATAGATAAATATGTTAATAAATATTTTTTGTATATAAATAAATTATAATATTGAATAAATTTTACATGAAACAAAAAACTTTTCTATCAAGAAAAAATCTTACTTTAAGAAAAAGGTTAGTGTTAGTTGATGGTTTTTCTGGAAGTGGTAAATCCTTAATATGTTCAATTTTAAGTCATTTACCAGATGCCGAACAATGGCAAATGGATTACTTTTATGAAAAAATTTCAGTTCTGAATTATTTGCATAAATTACAATTTAAATCTGCAAAAGCATTATGTGAAGTAATGAGTGACGAAAATATTTATAATTTATTTATTGGAAGAAATGTAAATTTTAGGGCCTCAGACATTTCTTCTCCATTAAGAAATGAGTTAAAAGAAAAATATTTAACTAGACTAAAAAAACCTGATAAAGTAACCGCTATTCGAGAAATTTTAAAAACAAATCCAATATTAATACTACATATTCATTATATTTTTGGATATTCCAAATTTTTGATAGATGTTTTTTGGGATAATTTAAAACTATATCTTATTGTTTTAAGAAATCCTTTTTATTTAATTGATTATTGGTATTCCACTTATCTTTCTCCAAAAAGAGATAAAAAAAATCCTGATTTTTTTCAATATATATTAATCAAAAAAAAATTAATTCCCTGGTACACCCGAGAGTATTCAAATGTTTATTTAAAAGCAAATGATTTTGAAAAGTCAATTATGGTTGTTACTGAATTGTATAAAAGAATTATAAAAATGTTTAATAAACTAAATGCTCAAGAAAAAAAAAGGGTAAAAGTAATTTTTTTTGAAGAATTTTTAAAGTCACCACAAAATGATGTTGATCTAATTAAAAAAAAACTAAACGTTAAAACAGACAAAAAGTTTAATGATTTTTATAAAAAAACAATTAAAAGAAGTAAAAAAACTAACTTTAAAAATAATCAAATAAATTTTGAAAGCTTTCAAAAAAAATATTCAAAAGATTTAACACCAAAATATAAAAAAATAATAATGAAAATGGATAAATTATATACGAAATTTTATAAAGAAAATATTTGATTATGAAAATAAGAAATTCTTTAAAATTTACACAAAATTATAATATCAGATGATTTACTATTTTTTTGCATCAGCACCACTGCATGCAATTAATATTTCAGAATTTATTAAAGAAAAAAAAATTTTGGATTATAAAATTTTTATAAATATCACAAATATAAATTATATCGACAGACAACTTTTAAATACCATAAAATTTCTAAAACTTAAAAATATTAACAAATTATATTGGAGTAAATTTAAAATATTAAAATTAATTCAGACACATAATTTTATAAATAATATTAAATCTCAATTTAACAATAAGATTACATTTGTTATTTCTGATTTTAGAGACTTTTTGTTTCATCAAATTAGGATGTATTTAAATAATTCAAATTTTATTTTAATTGATGATGGAAATATAATTTTCAATATTTACAAAACGTATATTTCAAAAAATATATATTTTCCATTTAATCAATATAATAAATTTTATATCAGTATATTAAAATATATTTTTCCAAACACTTACAAAAATCTTTTTAATTCAAAAATTATAATTTATTCGTTTTATAAAAATTTTTTTAGAGACAAATTAATAGTAAAAAATAAACTTAAATTTATAAAAAAAGCATTAAATTGCAAATCTATCCAAAAGAATAATTCTATAGTTTTTATATTGGGTACAAAATTATATGAGAGAGGTGTATTATCATTAGACCAAGAGATAAAAATTTTAGACAAAATAAAGCTTTACTGGAGAAAAAAAGGAAAAAAGTTAGTTTACATTTCAAAACGTACAACTTCTGATGAAAAGCTTAAAGAAATAAGAAAAAAATTGTCAATTGATTACATTAAATTTAATTTACCTATAGAAATTGCGTTGAGCGCTGAATATAAAAAAATACCATTTGCCATATGCAGTTTTGGTTCTACAGCAAATATTACTTTAAAAAAAATCTATAATCTAAGTTCATATGTTTTTATATCTAAAGAGATCAAAAATAAAATTTACAAAAATAATTCAAATTACTTAATTTACAGCAAATATTCAAAAATTATAAAAATTTAATATAATTGTATAAATTTATTTATTATTTACATTAATTTGATTTAAATTACTGAGATGTTTTTGTTAAGTATTTGTGTACCAACTATAATCGTGAACGAAGCCTCAAAAGGTTGTTGGACACCATAAAAATTAATGCAGAAGTTGAAATAATAGTTTGTGACGATGGTTCTACAGATAATACTAAAAATTTGATATCTTTGTATAATGATAAACTTAATATTAAGTATGTTTATCAAAAAAATTCTGGAGTTTCCTCTGCAATTTGTAATGCTTATAATACTTCAACTGGAAAATATGTAATCAAAATGGATTCAGATGATCTTTTTACTGAAGATGGTTTGAATTTCATTTTAAAAACATTAAAGGAAAATATAGATCGTGAAGCATTTCTATTTGGTGTCAATACCTTAAAAAATAATGTTAATTTTAAAAATTTACCTCCCAATGGGTTAACAAATTTTATATCTGTACGAGCAGATTTTAGAGTAAAAGGTGACTTAAAAGAAGTGGTTAAAAGAGAAATAGTTCTAAAATATATTTATAATGTACCAAAGGGAGTAAAACGCATACCACCAGGTTTGTTATGGTATAGAATTGCTGAAAAATATAATTGTTTAAGTTTTAGAAATGCCATTGCTATAAAAAATTATTCTGATGATGGCATCACCTCAAATATGCATTATCTAAAAATATCTTATCCAGAAGCCATGGTTGAATTGTATGATCTTCTCTCAAAAACTGATGTTTATAAATCTAATACTTATCGATGGAGGGCTCGTTTGCTTTGGTCTCGTTATAGTTACCATAATCGTACAATGCATTTTAAAAACTGGTGGCACTGGTTTGTTTGTATTCCTGGGTGGACAATTTATGTATTGGATAAAATAATACTTTTAATAAAAGACAATAAGAAATAAATTATTAATACTAGTATAAATTAATTAGCAATATAAATTTAATTTGAAAATATTACACATCATAACAAGCTTAGGTGACGGTGGAGCAGAAAATACACTTTATAAAATCTGTAAATATGACAATCAAAATCATCATGTAGTAATATCTCTTAAACAACCTAAAAAATACTCATATATATTAAAAAAAGATCATATCAAAACTTATCACCTTGATATGAAATATTTTTCATTTTTTTCATTTTTAAAATTAATTTATTTAATAAGAACAATCAATCCAGATATAGTACAAACTTGGCTAATCCATGGTGATTTAGTTGGTGGCTTTGCAGCAAAACTAGCTGGCTTTAAAAATATAGTTTGGAATGTTCGTTACTCTAATTTAGAAAAAAAAAAAGAAAATTTTATTAATATTCTTCTGATTAAAATATTAGCTTTTTCGTCAAATTTTATTCCAAAAAAAATTATTGTAGTTTCAAAAAGTGCAAAAATAAATTGTAAAAAATTTGGATATAATAAAAAAAAACTGTTTTTGATTAATAATGGATATGATCTTTTACTTTATAAACCTAATCATATGGAAAAAGTGTTATTTAGAATGAAATATAATATTAAAAAAAAAATACCTATAATTGGAAATATTGCAAGATTTGCACCAATGAAAGATCATGTAAATTTATTACAATCTTTATCAATACTCAAACAGAAGAACATAAACTTTTTTTGTTTATTAGCTGGATCAAATATAGATAAAAATAATTTTGAATTGAGGCAACATTTAAAAAAGCTTAATTTATCTAATAGCGTAAAGTTATTAGGAAAACAAAAAAATATATCAAAAATCATGAACACTATAGATCTTTATGTTCAAAGTAGTAGGTACGGCGAGGGTTTTCCTAACGTTGTAGCAGAAGCAATGGCACACGAAATACCTTGCATTGTTACTGATGTTGGGGATGCAAAATTTATTGTAGGCCAAACAGGATGGACTGTTCCTGCAAATGACCCATTAAAATTAGCCACAAATATGAAGGACGTTTTTTTGAAAATATATACAAAAAAATGGAAGAATAGATGTAAACAATCAAGATCAAGAATTGGTAAAAACTTTAATATAAATCATATGATATCATCTTATTTAAAATTATGGTTGAATGTTTATAATCAAAATAGATAATATTAAAATCATATCTTTTGAATTTTAAATATAATGAAAATTAAAAATAAAATTAATTATAAAAAACTTATTAAAGACTCTTTTAGTAATCATATAAGCACAATTAATGATACATTTTTTGAAACTGAAAAAAAAGTTGATAAAGCTTCTGAGATAATTTCAAAATCACTGAAATCAGGTGGTACAATATTTTGGTGTGGAAATGGGGGTAGCGCTGCTGATAGTCAGCATATTGCTGCTGAATTTGTTGGACGTTATAAAAAAGATCGTAGGCCATTAAAATCAATCGCTTTAACAACAGATACATCGATTATAACTTGTATATCAAATGATTACAGTTATGAAAAAATATTTTCTAGACAATTAGCAGCTCTAGGCAGTAGAGGTGATGTATTAATAGTAATTTCTACTTCTGGGGAGAGTGAAAATATTAGACAGGTATTAATGCAAGCAAAAAAAATGAAAATTAAAACAATAGGTTTACTGGGTAAAAAGGGTGGAAGGTGCAAACCTTTTGTAAACATACCTTTGGTGGTACCCTCACAATCAACAGCAAGAATACAAGAAGCACATATATTAATTGAGCATCTAATATGTGAATTAGTTGAATTGAAATTAGGCTTTAATTAAATTATTTAAATTAAACAATTAAAATATTTAAAAAAAATAAATTCAAAAAATTAACGCTTGACACTAATAACAGCTTGAGTATTTGTATTCCTTTGTTAGAATTAATTATAGTTAAATTCATCAAAAAATTTATTATTTAAAATAGGAGATCTTATAAAACCAATATTTATCACCGCTGAGATAGGAATTAACCATAATGGTGATATGTCAATTTGTAAAAAACTAATTGATGTTGCTAAAGAGTCAGGTTGCGATGCGGTTAAATTTCAAAAGAGAGATATAGACCAAGTATATACCAAAGATTTTTTAGCTTCTCATAGAGATAGTCCATGGGGTAAAACTCAAAGAGATCAAAAACAAGGTTTAGAATTTGATTTGAAAGAATATCAACAAATTAACGAATATTGTAAACAAAAAGATATCGAATGGTATGCTTCAGCTTGGGATCTCAATAGTCAAGATTTTTTAAGACAATTTGAATGTAATTATAATAAAGTAGCATCAGCAATGCTTGTATATGAAGATTTATTAAAAAAAATTGCTCAAGAAAAAAAACATACATTCATTTCTACTGGTATGTCAGAATATAATGATATTCAAAAAGCTGTTGATATATTCAAATCTGAAAATTGTCCGTTTGAGTTGATGCATACTGTTTCCACATACCCAATGAATGATGAGGATGCAAATCTTAATGTTATAAATACTTTAAAAGAAAAATTCAATTGTGATGTTGGATATAGCGGTCATGAAGTTGGATTGGCAATTTCATATGCAGCAACAACTTTTGGGATTACATCGCTAGAGAGACATATTACATTAAGTAGAGCTATGTATGGTTCTGATCAAGCTTCGTCACTTGAGCCAGCTGGTTTAAAACAATTAGTAGGTGGAGTAAGAAAGATACAATCGGCACTAGGAGATGGTAAGAAAAAAATTATTGAAGCAGAAAAACCAATTGCTAAAAAGCTTCGTGAACATCTTTTATAAATATTTATAATAAGTTTAGTTTTATATTTCTACTGAGGTATAAGACTTAATTAATTATTTTTAATATGTTTAAAAATATTGGTATAATGCAAGGAAGATTACTTCCTAAATATAAAAATAAGTATCAAGCTCATCCCGTTGGGTACTGGGAAAATGAATTTCCAATTGCCTCAAAATTAGATTTAAATTTAATAGAATTTATTTTTGACCATCATAAATCAGAGTTAAATCCTTTATTAAACAAGGAGGGATTAAAAAAAATTCAGGAAGTAGAAAAATTAAATAATATAAAAGTTAAATCTATTTGTGCTGATTATTTTATGGAAGCTCCACTTCATAGTAATAATAAAAGTGTTGTTGATAAAAGTTTAAATACTCTTGATAAACTAATCAATAATGCATCATTAATTAAAATTAAAGATATAGTAATTCCATGTGTAGATCATTCCAGTTTAAGAAACGAGAGTGATATAAAAAACTTTGTTAATAATATTAAGTCATTAATCAATCAAGCTGAAAAAAAAGATATTAATATTTGTTTAGAGACAGATTTGTCACCAACAAAATTTGCAAAACTTTTAGAGGACGTTGGATCAAATAATATCAAAGTTAATTATGATACAGGAAATAGTGCAGCATTAGGCTACGATCCGGTGGAAGAGTTCAATGCTTATGGAGAAAAAATTACAGATTTGCATATAAAAGATAGGTTATATGGCGGAGAGTCAGTACCTTTAGGTTCAGGAAACGTAAATTTTTTAAAAATTTTCGACCTTTTGTTTAAATATGATTATAAAGGTATAATTATTTTTCAAGCTTTTAGGGATGATGAAGGAATTGAAATTTTTAAAAAACAATACAAATGGTTTAAGGATAAAATAGATAAATTTTATATTTAACGAATTTTATACAAATACTAATTTATAAAAAATTAAACTATACGAAAATTTAATGCTGTGATAGTAGATCAAATGTTGAAATAAGAATTATTTATATAAAATTTGATAAAATACTCATGAGAGATAGATTTTTTAAACATATTGCAGTTATACCTGCAAGAAAAAATAGTAAATCTCTACCTTTTAAAAATAGATTTTTGTTTAAACACACTTCTAAATTTTTAAAAAATAATAATTTATTTGATAAAATTTATGTTAATTCTGATGACCCACATCTGAAAATTTTAGCAAAGAAAAATGGTTTTGAATTTTTTAATCGGCAAAAAAAATTAGCTAGAGATACAACTTGTATAAAAAAAGTTTTTATTGATATGAATAAAAAATTAAATTTTCTAGAAAACACTTATATATGGCTTTTTTATATTCCCTTAGTTTATAAAAATAAGATTGATTTTAAAAAAGCAATTAAACTCGTCGAGCAAAAAAGACTTAAGTCTATATGTTCATTTATACCCGCAAAAACTCATCCGATGAGTTGTTGGCAAGTTAAAAAAAATAAAGTGTCGCAATTCATTAAAAACGATTTATGTAGAAGGCAAGATTTCCCTAAGGCTTATTCACATCATCATTATATATGTGGTTTTAACCCTAAATATCTAAACAAACTTAATAACGAGTTAATTTTTAAAAATACTTTTCCAATGTTATTAAATAAAAATACTACAAAAAAACTAATGGAAATTGATACTCCAGAGGAATATAAAAAATTTCAAAAAGTAAAACAAAATGAAAAAACCAAAAATTAATAATTCAAATAAATTTTACAACAAAGCAATAAAGATTATTCCTGGTGGAAGTCAGACTTTTAGTAAAGGACCTTCTCAATTTACAAATAATTTTGCTCCTAAATATCTAAAAAAAGGCAAAGGTTGTAATGTATGGGATGTAGATAATAATAAATACATAGACTACGTTATGGGATGTCAACCTTTGATACTGGGTTATTCTGACAAAGAAGTTAATAAAGCTGTTAACGATCAACTTAAAATGGGCTCTACATTTTCACTGATGAATAAATTAGAAATTGATGTAGCTGAGTTGCTTGTAAAACATATACCAAGTGCTGAGATGGTTAGATTTGGCAAAAATGGGGGCGATGCAACTACTATTGCTATAAAAATTTCTAGAGCAATTACTGGAAGGCAAAAAATTGCATTTTGTGGCTATCATGGTTGGCACGATTGGTTTATTGCATCAACAGATAAATCTAATGGTATCCCAAATTTTAATAAAAAGCTAATACATAGCTTTGAATATAACAATATAGAGAGTTTAGAGAAAGTATTTGAAGATAATAAAAACGAAATTTCTTGTGTAATCATGGAACCCATAACTGTTCCTGAGCCAAAATGTTTTACAAAAATATGTAGAAATAATTTATGTAAAAAAACTAATATTTGTAGAAATAATTTTCTTCACCAAGTTCAAAACCTTTGTAAAAAAAATAATGCATTACTTATATTTGATGAAGTTGTGACTGGATTTAGGTATGCAATTGGTGGAGCCCAAGAATATTATAATGTAACACCTGATTTGACAGCTTTGGCTAAAGGAATAAGTAATGGAATACCACTGTCAGCAATTGTAGGAAAAAAAGAATACATGTCTATTTTAGGAGATGATGTATTTTTTTCTTTTACTTATGGTGGAGAGTGTCTTGGACTGTCAGCAGCAAAAGCTTGTATTAATAAATTAATTAAAAAAAAGGTTCCAAATCATCTTAAAAATGTAGGTTCATATTTTCAAGATAATCTAAATAAAATAATTAAAAATTATGAGTTAGATTCGTTTATTTCTTGTGATGGACATCCTTGTAGGAGTATTTTTACAATAAAGGATTTTAAAAAATATAAAAACTTAGAGATCAAAACTTTTATTCAACAAGAATTATTTAGACGAGGAATTTTATGGGCAGCTTATCATTCTCTAAGCTATATGCACAAAAAAAATGATATAAAAAAAACACTGAAAGCGTTTGAAGAAACTTTTGAAATACTATCAAAAATAGTAAAAAATAATATTTCTATAATGACCAGAATAGAAGGAGACTTAGTAAGTCCAGTATTTAGAAAAGTTAGTGACTTTAACTCGTTTATAAACAAAAGGTGAATTTTACCAAATTGTTCTTCCACCATCAATTACTAAAGAATGTCCTGTCATATATGAATTTTTATTATCTAGAAGAAAATTAATAGGTGAAATAATTTCATCTAAATTACACATTCTAGACATCGGAACAAGCACAGAAAATTTTTTTATAAATTTCTTATTTAATTTTTTATTATAAACTCCACCAAAACAAATAGAATTAACTCTTATTTTTTCTTTTGATAACAATGTGGCAAAATATTTTGTCATACCAATTATGCCATGTTTTGATACAGAATAAACTAATGGTTTAAAAGAATTTTTAGAATAAATATTTTGGTTAGGTGATATAATTCCTAAATCAGAAGAAAAATTTATTATAGTAGAGTTTTTTGATTTTTTTAAGATTTTTGACAACTCATAAATAATTAACATGCAACCTTTAAGACTAATATCAATTTCTTTTTGCCACATATTTATAAAAGATTTATAGTTTTTATAATAATCAGGATTTTTTGCATTTGCTTGAGGATTTATACCGGCACAATTTATAAGACCATAAACATTTATTTTATTTTTTTCTAATGATTTGATTGATCTTCTAATATTAGATTGTTTTGTTATATCTGTGATTACAAATTTGACGGACGAATTATATTTTTTTGATAATTTCTTAATGTCATTACAAAATTGTTTATCAAATTTGATGTCCCATAATATTAAGTTATAATTTTTACACAAATCTCTACAAAAAAATTGAGAAAGGTAGCCATTAGCTCCTGTAATAATTATATTATTTTTATTTATCATTTTTATGAAATTTTTCTTTCAGATTAATTTTGATTCAAAATCTATTAATTTTTTTAAGGATATAATTTAGCATAATTTATGTTTAATAAGTATTTTTAATATAGTTCAATTATTAAAATTTAAAAATATTTTTTTAAATTGTATAATCAATTAAGTTAAATTACTCTTAACTTATCAATTAAATCATTTATATTTAATCTAGTTCATTTATAAAAATCAATGAAAAAAACAAAGATAGTTAATAATAAAAAAATTGATATTATATTCCTAGTTCTACGTGAAGAAGAGCCTGGCCATAAAGATATAGATCATTTATTACCAATCTTATATTTTTTGAATAAAAGCAAATTCAATAAATTTAAAATTACTTTGGTAATTTTAGAAAATGAAGCAAGATACAAAAAAAATATTGATAAGAGGTTAAGTTATTTATTTAAATTTAAAAACTTAAATATTAAATTTTTATATAAAAATAACACATTATTTAAAATCAAACAGTTATTAGACTTAAATGAAAATCAATTATTTGTTAAATATATAAATAGATTATTTCATAAATTTTATTTGCAATATATTTCGAGTAAAATTAAAAATTTAAATTTTAACAATTTGGTGGGTAAAGTTTTTTCAAAATCTAAATATCCATTAATTTTTACTTTACATTCAAATTATAAATCAGAAGTTTTAGTAAATAATCTTAAAAAGATTAATAATAAAGCAAAATGGGTAGTTCTTCCTCATGGAACATTAATTGCTAATAACAAAATGTTAATAGACACAGATTTAAACAAAAAGGAAGTTACTAAATCAAAAAATAAGAATAGTAAATTTGATTTTTATTTGTACACCAGTAAATATGATGTCAATATCAAGGCTTTATCTAAAAATGAAAGAAAAAAATATTTTTTAATTGGATCACCTAGATATTGTGAGGAATGGTTAAAAACAAAATCAAATCTTGGTTTGGATGGTAAAGTTTTTTTAAAGAACAAAAATAATAAAATTAAAGCTTTATTTTTCTTACCAAAAAGAAATGCAAATATATTTTGGGATGAAGTTATAAGAACAATTGATTTTATATCAAGCTATCAGAAAATTGAACTTATAATATTAAATTATAATTCAAATTTTCCTAAGTTTCCGGACTATTTAAAGAAAAAGAGTAATATTAAATTTTTTTTAATTTCTAGAGAATATTCTACTTCAAAATTAATTGAATGGTCAGATGTTATATTTCATTCTGGTTCAAGTGTAATATTTGAATTTTTTCTTAAAGATAAAATATCAATTTTCCTAAGATACTTAACGTGCAATACTTTAATAAGTGATAAATATAACTCAGGACTAAACCTAAGTAATAGAGATGAATTGAGATTTTTTTGTAATAGTGTTGTTTCATCATTGAAAAAAGTAAAAAAGGACTACAAATACAAATCATCATCTGCTAACAAAAAATTTATCAATGATTTTGTAAGTGTAAATTCTAAATCAGTTCCCGAAAATATAAAAAAATGTATTTATAAAATAAGTAAAACTTTTTAATAAATTTAATTTCTTATTTTTTGATTATATTAAACCTTAACAACACCAAAACCTGCGTCTAAATAAATACTACTTGAATTAATGTAGTCATTTTTTTCTAAAAAATTTAGAGCTTTTGAAATATTTTTTATATTGCCAATTTTACCTTTAGGAATTAGATTTTTTATTCTATTTTTTTTGTCGTCAGGTAGTTTTCTCCAAAGTGGTGAATTGAAAAAACCTAAAACTAAAATATTACATCTAATTTCAAATGCTGAGTACTCAATTATTATCGATTTCATTAAACTTTCTAATCCTAATTTTGAAGATGAGTATAATAAAGTACCTGCATCCACTTTTAATCCTAATGAGGAACTTATAAAAACAATATCTAAAATTTTGTGTTTATAATTCTTAATTAAATTTGATGTAAAATAAAAATTTGAAAATAGATTAATACCAAATGTTTTTTTTATATCTTCTTCATTTATATTAATTAGAAGATTATCTTTCTTATAAGTTGCAAAATTTATAAAAATAATTTTTTTGAAAATATTCAAGGTTTTTTTGTTTTTTTTAAAAAATAAAATAATATCTTTTTTTTTCTCTAGATTAATTTTATAAAAATTTAAATTTCTACTGTTTTTCAATTTATTTGAATTGTATAATCCTATTACTTTATTTTTTTTGGACAAATTTTTCGCATATTCGTAACCAAGACCACTACTCGCACCACCTATTATATATAATTTATTTAAATTCATAAAAACATGATGCTGCTGAAAGACCAACACCAAACCCACATAATACAAGTTTTTTTCTTTTCAACTTATTTATATTATCATGCATAAGCAAAGGTAAAGTTGAAGATACAGTATTTCCATATTTACTATAATTAGTTAAAAATTTATTTTTTTTTATTTCTATTCTATTAGCAATATTACTATTTATAATATTGCTAGCTTGATGTAATAAAATAAAATCTAAATCTTTTTTATTTATATTATTTTCTTTTAAAAGATTATTAATTAAATTAGGTACTATATTTAGAGAAAAGCTAAATAATTTTTTTCCATTCATGTGTAAACTGTTATTATTTATATTCCTAGAATAATTATCATTTTCTTGACATAAATGGTTAAAATTATTTCCATCACTGAAAAATTTGAATTTTGAATTATATTTCGATTTCACAAGCAGTGTTGCTGTTGCACAATCACTAAATAAAAGCCTCACATTAAGTTTTTTGCAATATCTAGAATAATTATCAGCTGTTACTAATAGGATATTTTTAAATTCTTTTGATTTAAGTAAACTTTCTGCAATTCTTAGACCATATATGTAACCGCTACAACCATGGTTAACATCAAAAACTAGACATTTGTTTTGAATCTTTAAATTTTTTTGAATTAAAAAACTATTTGGTGGAATATTGTATTTGGGAGTCTGTGTAACTAAAATAATAGCATCAATATTTTTTTTGTTATTTAAAACTTTTTTTGATGCTTTTGTTGCCAAGCTGATTATATCTTCATTTGCACCTACGTGAAAAACTTTAGATATTCCAGTTGTTTCAATTACTTTTTTATAACTTTTTTTTATTATATTTTTGACTAAAATTTTTTTTGATCCAAGAGCTATACCTATTTTATGAATTTTCACAAAAGCAATTTAGTTTATTTTCAATTTTTTTAAATCTCTCAATGCGTATTTTCCCCCAGATACATTAGAAAAACCTGGATTATAAATAAAATCACATTTTTCAAAATGATAATGCACTACTTGACTAAATCTTGTTCTGGACTGATCAATTATTTTTTTTCCACCATGTAAAAGATTTGCTGCCCATATTACAGCTTGGCCAGGTTTTAATTTTAAAGTTTTTGTTTTTATTTTTTTTAATTTTACTAATTTACTTACATACTTTTCATAAATTTTATAAAATTTTGATAATTCTTGCATAGAAGTAGGAGTTTTTAAATTAAATAAGGAATAGTCAATTAAATCAAATTTATGACTACCTGGCACAACTATAATTGAACCATTCTTTTCATCTGTTTTTTCAAGTGCTATCCATGCTGCACATAAGTATTTATGTGGCATTGAAGAAAAATGAATATAGTCACTATGAAGCGGTTGGTCTGTACCTTTTATAAAGTTAATCGAATTTATTGGAACAGGTTTTTTTTCATAAAAATATTTTAGTAGCTCTATAATTCTTCTATTTTTACATAAATTTTTTATGCTATTAAACTTCTTGTATCCTTCAACTATTCTTGGATTTTTATTATAATGATATATATCTGGATTTTTTTTAACATCATCTACTTTTGCAAGTCTTTTAATATCTTCAATCGTTTTTTCTAATTCTTTTTTTTTTATTTTTAAATCAACAATAACGTACCCATCTTTATTAAATTTTTTTGCATACTTTAAAAATTTTTTTGATTTATATTTAATATGATTTTGAAAAAGTTCAGACTCTACCCAGGGGGTATTAAGTTTTACCAAATTATCTTGCATCTTTGATTTTTTTATTACTTTAATTTTTTTAATTTTGTGACTAGTTGCTTAATACTCTGAACTTCCGTTAAGTCTATTTTTGACGATTTACCTTTAGTTACTTTTTCTAATGCAGACAAAATACTTAAATGTCCAAGCGAGTCCCATTGTTCGGTATTGTTAACATTACTTTTTGAATTTACTTTTTTTTTTAAAGCCTTGGATACAATTAAAATTACTTTTTTTTCGTCCATATCTAGTTTTTTTTCTGTAATTTATAAATTTTTGTAAAGCACAAATATGTGTTAAATTTTTTAAAGATATATTTCTTTTTTAAAAAATTTGCAACCCTTCCCTTTATCAAGTCCTTTGGGGCTGGCCATTCTTTTGTTAATAAAAGTTTAGCCTTAAATTTTTTCTCAATAATTTTTATCAATTTTTTATGATTTGAAATTGATATTACTGGCATTAATATAGATCCATTTTTGTTAAGATTTTTTTCAACAGTGTTCAAAAAATTTCTAGATAATTTCAAACCATCTTTGCCACAGTCATGAGGAATAAATTTATTGTACCAATATTTTTTTGCAATCTGGCTATTTATTGCTGATATATCATTGATTATAAGATCAAATTTTTCATCTTTCCATTCTTTCAAAATGTCACTTTTTTTTGTAATTCCAGCTATTTTATTATTTTTTAGGTTTGAATTTATAAGTTTAATGGCATGTTCGGAATAGTCTGAAAGATAAAGATCTATTTTTTTTTTAAACTTTTTCTTTAAAAAAATTCCGATTACACCTGATCCAGAACCAAGATCTAAAATTTTTTTTTTTTTTATTAAATTTTATTTTATGGCAAGCTTCAACTATAGACCATGTTGTTAAATTAGGTTCAAAAACTTTACTTGATAAATTTAGATTTAATTTTTGATTAAATAATTTGATTTTTTTTATCATTTGATTTTTAAAATACATTATAATTTCTATTATTATAGAAAAATTTATAAAAAATAAAATTTGTCTTAAAATAGAAATTTTTTTTAATGCAAATTCTGATCATTCAGGTAAATACTTTTTAAGGATCTACATTTTATTAATGCTATAATTTGAATACATTAATTATTATGATACTAATCAAATTATATATAATTTCTGAATAATTAAAAAACCTATATTATGATTAAGGAAAAAATACAAAAAGATCTTAAAAAAATTATAATCAAAAATTTAAAGAATACAGGAGTCAAACCTCACGATCATTTGTATTTATCAGTAGATATGGGTGGTATATTTCATAATTTTCTTGATCAGTCAGAAAAGATTGAGATGATTTATAAAAATAAGGTTTTTTTTACTAAATATGTTTTAAAAATTTTAAAAGAATTTATTTCTACCAAAGGGTCTTTGATTTGTCCTACTTTTTCTTATTCAACAACAAAAACCAAGTTTTTTGACTTAAAAAAAACTAAATCTGATCTTGGAATTTTTAGTCAAATTTTCTTAGATGATAAAATATCCTTAAGGTCAAATCACTCAATTCATTCTCTATCGGCAATTGGTAGATTTAAAAAAATTATAAAACTAGGTCATGGTATTTTTAGTTTTGGGATCAATAGCCCCTTCAATGAACTGTTAAACTTTAATGTAAAATTTGTAAATATTGGAGTACCATTTTGGAAAACTTGTACATATATACATCATGTTCAACAACTTGCTGGTTGTAATTTTCGTTTTTATAAATCTTTTAAGGTAAAAAAGAAAATTAAAAATAAAATTAATATTTCTTATGATTATGATTTTCTTAGATTTAAAAATTTAAGCAATGTATCAATAAACACAATTAAAATTGAAAAAATTTTAAGTAAAAAAAAATTAATTAGATACATTAAAAAACCTTTTTTCTTTTCTGTTGTTGATTGCAATTTAGTTTATAATGAAACAAAAAATCTATTAAGAATTAATCCCTCTGCTTTTATAGAGGGAAGTAAAAAAGTGATATTTAATGACAACTTTAAAGATAAAAATTTAATTAGGCTAAAGATAGTGTAAAGTTTCAAAAATATAATTTTATCATTTTGTGAAAATAAAATATCGGCCAGAAATAGATGGACTAAGAGCAATTGCTGTTGGTGTTGTAATTCTCTATCATGCCCAAATAAATTTTTTTGGTAAATATCCTTTTCAAGGTGGATTTATTGGTGTTGACATTTTTTTTGTCATTTCAGGCTATCTTATTACCTCTATAATTTTAAAAGAATTTATAAGCACAGGGTCTTTTTCGTTTAAATATTTTTATGAAAGAAGAATTAGAAGAATACTACCAGTTTTAATAGTTGTGATGTTGGTATCATTACCGTTTGCCTGGATGTACTTAATGCCAAACAGTTTTATTGATTTTTCTAAGTCAATTATTTACTCATTGGGTTTTGGTTCTAATTTTTATTTTCATTATTCTGGCCAAATATATGCAGCTGGAAACGGACTATATAAACCCTTCCTTCATACTTGGTCGTTATCTGTAGAAGAGCAGTATTATATTATATTCCCATTACTACTTTTAATTTCGTTTAAATTTTTTAAAAAATATTTATTACATTTTTTAATTTTTTCTTTCCTAGTGAGTTTACTTTTTGCAGATTGGACTAGTAAAAATTATCCATCAGCATCTTTTTATTTTATTCATACAAGAATGTGGGAACTATTATCAGGTTCAATATTAGCATATTTTGAGATTTCAAGAGGTTACAGGAGTAATCATAAAACATTAAATTTAATACTACCATCTGTTGGCTTAATTTTAATATGTCATTCTATTTTATTTTTTAATAATGAAATGTTTCATCCTTCATTTTTTACAATTTCACCAATCGTAGGGGCTTGTTTAATTATTTGGTATTCTAATAAGGATGAATTAATTACTAAAATTCTCTCAACAAAGTTATTTGTTGGATTAGGACTAATCTCATATTCTCTGTACTTATGGCATTATCCAATTTTTGCTTTTTCAAGAATAACAGAATTTGTTCAAGCTGATATTTTTAATAAGTTAATTCTTGGATTAGTTATTATTATTTTATCAATCTTGTCTTACTTTTTTATCGAAAGACCTGCTAGGAATAAAAATTATTCATTTAAAAATATTATATTTTTTGTAATTCTTTTCTTTGTTGTATTAATTACGTTTAATTTTAGTGTTTTAATTACAGATGGATACAAAAATAGACTCCCAAAAATAATTAATGAAATTTTTTCAGAGCAAACATGGAAGTTATTAAAGAATAAAAATAATGAGATATGTCATCACAATGCTACTGGATGTAAATTTAATGTTAAATCAGACAATAAAATTTATGTTATTGGGGACAGTAACTTAGCTTCTTTAACTTTTGATTTAAAAAATAAAGTTGTTCAAAAAAACTATCAATTTATAACTTTTACTTATGGGGGATGTGTATTTTTGCCCGGTTTTGATTATATTTCAAGAAAAACTGAAAAGGTAAATAAGTACTGTAATGATGAATTTTTTCAAAATATTAAAAAAAAATTACTCAAAGAAAAAAATCAAATTTTAATATTTGGTGGAAGATTTCCTGTTTATTTAAACGATTATTTTTTTGATAATAAAGAGGGTGGAATAGAAGGTGGAGGTGTAAAAGTAAATAAACCAAAATTTTTTTATGCTCCTAATGGAAAGTATTTGAATATTCAAGAGTCATTTAAAAATGAACTTTTACAACTGTCAAAAAATCATAGTATAATATTATTATATCCTTTACCTGAAGTTGGATGGAAACCTAATAGAAAAATTTTTATTGAGAGACATAATAAATTTTTTAAAAATTCAAATTTTGCAGACACTTCTACATCTTATCAAGTTTACAAAGATAGATCTAAAACAAGTTTTGAATTATTTGATTCTATAAAAGGGGATAATATTTATAGAGTATATCCTCATAAATTATTTTGTAATAATTATAAAAAAAATAGATGCGTTACTTATAACAAAGAAGATAATTTTTATTTTGATGATGATCATCCATCTATAAAAGGAGCTGAATTGATAAATGATTTGATTATTAAAGAAATAGAAAAAATAGAACACAAATAAAATTGAAATTTTAACAATTACTTGATTGTACTTAAAATTAAAGGTTTTATAAAATAAAATTTTATCTATACAAAAATTTTAATAAAATATAATTATTAATTTTATTATGAATGTAAAATTTATTATTCAATGTAGAATGAACTCTAGCAGGTATCCTGGTAAAGTACTTGCTCCATTTTTAGGGAAGCCATTATTAGCACATATAGTCGATCGCATAAAAAGCGCAAAATTGAAATCATCAATAATATTAGCTACAAGCAATAAACGATCAGATGATCCTTTAGAGATATACGGCAAATATCTTGGAATTATTGTCGAACGTGGATCTTTAGATGATGTTTCAAAAAGATTTGCTTTAGTATTAAAAAAACATAAGTGTGAAGCATTTTTTAGAGTCTGTGGAGATAGCCCATTATTGTCAACTAGTTTATTTAATCAAGCACTATCTATTTATAAAAAAAATTCATATGATTTAGTTACTAATGTATTTCCAAGGACCTTTCCAAAAGGAATGAGCGTAGAACTTTTCAAAACAGAAACATTTCTTAAATATCAAAAAAAAATTTCAAAAGATTTAGATAAAGAACATTTGACAAGGTATTTTTACAAAAATTCAAAAAATTTTAAAATATTTAACTTAAAGTCTTCAAAAACAATAAAAGCAAATTTAAAATTTGCTGTAGATGAAATTAAAGATTTAAAAAAACTTGAAACATGGTTTGTTGATAAAGGCAAAAACTATGAGAAGCTTTTTACAATAAAGACTTAAAAATAATTTATTTTAAAATAAACAATGTTTACTTTATTTACAAACTATAGATAATTATAAAAATACCTAAAATATTATTATAAAGGATGATTATTGATTAAAAACAAAAAACTTAAAACTGCTGTAATTGGTTTGGGTGTAGGGATTCATCATGCAAGAACATTGTCAGCATATGATGGCTGTGATCTTGTATGGATTTGTGACAAAAACAAACATAAACTATCTGAAGTAAGTGGAGAGTTTAAAAAAGCAAAACAAACACAAAATGACCAAGAAGTTTTGGGAGATCCAAATCTTGATGTCATTTGTGTGGCATCTTATGATGAATCTCATCATTATCAAATTGTAAGTGCTTTAAATAATGGCAAGCATGTTTATGTTGAAAAACCTCTTTGTTTAAAAAAAAACGAAGCTATTGAAATAAAGAAAACACTAAAAGCTAATCCTTCCCTTAGAATATCATCAAATATGGTTTTACGTTCATGTCCACTTTTCATCAAAATTCGTCAAAAGATAGAAGAAAAGACAATGGGTGAAATTTATTATTTGGAGGCTGACTATTTATGGGGGCGAAAACAAAAATTAATTTCTGGATGGAGAGCTGAAGCAGATTTTTATTCAATTATTCATGGCGCAGCTGTTCATATGATTGATTTAGCTGTATGGTTAATTGGAAAAAAACCTATTACAGTTCAAGCATTAGGAAATAAAATAACTACCGAAGGAACTTTGCAAAAGCATAATGATTTTGCAACATTGTTGTTGAAGTTTGAAAATGAAATAGTGGTTAAAGTGTCTGCTCATGGTGGTTGTATTCACCCACATTTTCACTCTTTAAAAGTTTTCGGTAAAAATTTAACTTTTATACATGAGACCACCGGAACTGTTTGGGTTGACTCTAATAATCCAGACAAAGTATTTAAGCCAGAAGATGCAGATTATCCTGCAAAAACAGAGAGAAGTAAGGCATTAGTCTCTTTTTTGGACTCTATAAATAATAACAACAAAAATGTTCTAGTAAACGATGAAGAAGTTTTTTCTACCTCGAGTATTTGTTTGGCTGCAGAGGAAGCACTTAAAACAGGTCAAAAGATAAATATAGAATACTTGTAAAATTTTTTGCTAAGTCTATAAATAATTTATATGCATAATATTCCGTTTGGTAAACCAATGATTAATTCTGAGGAAAAAAATGCTGTCCTTAAAGTAATGGATGGTTCAATTCTCGTTCATGGGCCAGTTGCAAAAAAATTTGAGGATGATTTTGCATCATTCACAGGTTCACCACATGCAATTAGTGTATCTTCATGTACAGCAGGAATGCATTTGATTTATTTTGCATTGGGATATGGTAAAGGTGATGAAGTAATAGTTCCAGCTCAAACTCACGTAGCTACAGCTCATGCGGTAGAACTTACTGGAGCTCGACCTATTTTTGTTGACTCAGAGAAAGAAACTGGGAATATAAATATTGATTTAATCGAGACAGCTATTAACTCAAAAACTAAAGCTATTGCATTAGTTCATTATTTAGGTGCACCAGTAGATATGCCTAAAATTATGGAAATTGCGAAAAAATATAATCTCTTTGTGCTTGAAGATTGTGCTTTATCTCCTGGTGCAACTATCAACAATATCCACACTGGTCTTCATGGTAATGCTGGTGTGTTTTCGTTTTATCCAGTTAAACACCTAACCTCTGCTGAGGGAGGAATGATTATAGTTAAAGATAGTGATTTAGCAAAAAAACTTAGTTTATTAAAAGCTTTTGGTGTAAATCGAACACATGGAGAACGCAAGATACCTGGTGTTTACGATACAATTGATTTAGGTTTTAATTATCGTATGAGCGAAATTCATGCTGCCATTGGTTGTGTACAAATTAAAAAACTTCCAGATTTTTTAAAAATCAGAAAAAATAATTTTTTAGTTCTTGAAAAATATTTTAAGGATATACCGGGTTTCACAGTTTTATCCCAACCTTCCAACGAACATCTAGAGAGTTGTTATTATTGTCTTGGAGCTCTGCTTGATGAAAGACTTATCTCAAGACGACCAGAAATAATTAGAAACTTAAATAAATTAGGTGTAGGCTCAAGTGTTTATTATCCTCAACCTGTACCAAGAATGAAATATTATAAAGATAAATATGGATATAATAAAAATCTATATCCAATTGCTTCATATATAAGTGATGGCATAATTGCATTTCCAGTAGGACCCCATCTAGATGTTAACGATATGGAGACAATAGCTAAAGAAGTTAAAATTCTTATGGAGAAAATAATTTGAATCCAAATAATAATTTAATTGGAAAGAGAATAGCTTTGATTGGCGGAGCTGGATTTATAGGTCATAATCTTGCTTTAAAACTTAAATTACTAGGCGCAGAAGTTTTTATAATTGATGGAATGCAGGTAAATAATTTTTTATCTCTTATAGACAATACAGATAATTTACCTCATCCTGAATTATCAAATTCATTGATTTTACAGAGAATAAAACTTCTTAAAGAAGCAAGTGTTAATTTAAAAGTTCAAGATGCTAGAGATTATCATGCATTGAGCAATTTAGTTAAGTCTATTGATCCAAATATTATTATTCAACTTTCTGCTGTATCTCATGCCAACCGGTCGAATAAGGACCCTTACTCAACTTTTGATCATAGCTTTTTAACATTAGAAAATGCTTTAGATTGTACTAGATCTTCTTCCTCTAATGTTGAGCAATTTATATTTTTTTCTTCCAGTATGGTTTATGGAAATTTTAAAAATGATCAAGCTCATGAAGATGATAATTGTGAACCTCTAGGTATATATGGGGCTCTAAAATATGGATCTGAAAAAATTGTAATAGCCTATAATCAAGTTTTTGATCTTCCATATACCATTATTAGGCCGTCAGCATTATATGGTGAGCGTTGTATTAGTCGTCGAGTGGGTCAAATTTTCATTGAGAATGCACTATTTAATGAAGACATTATAATGTCAGATAATGGCTCTGAAGCTTTAGATTTTACTTATATAGAAGATTTAGTTGATGGTATAACTAAATGTATTGGTAATAAAAATGCCTTTAATCAAATATTTAATTTGACGTATGGAAGTGCATGTTCAGTAGCAGAAATGGCACAAATTATAAAGGAACACTTTCCAGATATTAATTTACGCAATGTTAAAAGAGATAAACTAATGCCAAAGAGAGGTACTTTAAACATTGATAAGGCAAAAGATTTAATCAACTATAATCCAAGTTGGTCCTTAGAAAAAGGATACCCAAGATACATTAATTGGTATAAAAAATTTGCAGAAGAAAATCCAAATTTATTTAAAAAATAGAATTACGAGAAAAATATTGAAAAAAATAATTTTAGACAAATGGTTATCTAAAATTATAGGCAAACCTACTTATACTTTTATAAATTTATCAAAAAAATTTAACAAAAAAGAACTACCTAAAAAAAATTTTTTTATTTGGGTCAAAATTCCAACTAAAGATATAGATAAATTAGTCTTTTATCAAAAAAAAGGTTTTAAAATTATAGATACAAATATTCAACTTGAATTTAATTCTAAAATCTCAGCTTTTCAAAATACAAATGTAAGATTTGCTAGAGCAAATGATCAAAAGACTATAGAAAATATAGCAGGTAAATCTTTTCAAAATAGCCGTTTTCACTTAGATAAAAATATCTCTAATATTAAAGCTAATAAAATTAAAAAAGAGTGGGCAGGCAATTATTTTAATGGCAATCGAGGAAAATGGATGATTGTAATTGAACATAAATCACGTGTGGTTGGGTTTTTGCAACTTTTAAAAGAAAATTCTAAAACTATGGTAATTGACCTAATAGCAGTTGGAAATAAATTTAGAGGAAATGGATTTGCTAGAAATATGATTTATTTTGCATATTTTAATTGTTTAAAAAATATTAATCAAATTAAAGTTGGAACTCAAATTTCTAACTTAGGTTCTATTGACTTTTATACAAAATTAGGTTTTCGTGTAGTTGGTTCGTCGTATGTATTGCACATGCATCAGTAAAGTAAAAAAATGAAAATAGGTAAGATTGATACATCAAAAAAAGTTTTTATTATAGCTGAAATAGGAAATAATCATGAAGGTAATTTTGAACTAGCAAAAAAAATGATTTCAAAAGCTGCAGCAGCAAAAGTTGATGCTGTCAAATTTCAAACATTTATTCCAGAACATATTAGTGGAGGTGATTCAGGTAGGTTGAAAAGATTATATAGATTTAAATTTACATACAATCAATTCAAAAAATTAGCATCTTTTGCAAAGAAAAAAAAAGTATTATTTTTTTCAACTCCATTTGATATTGAAAGTGCAAAATTTCTTAATACGATTCAACCTGTATTCAAAATTGCTTCTGGAGATAATAATTTTTATCCTCTTATAAAGAAGATTCTAAGTTTTAATAAACCTGTGATAATATCTACAGGCAGTGCGGATATCAATTTAGTAAAAACAATTTATAAAAATTTAAAAAAATTTAAAAAAAATAAAAAATTTAATAAGAAACTAGCATTTTTACACTGTGTAAGTAGTTATCCAGTTCCTTATGATCAAGCTAATCTTGCATCAATAACGTATTTAAAAAATTTATTTACAGATATGGAAATTGGTTATTCTGATCATACTCTTGGTTTAGACGCAGCTGTCTTCTCAGTTTTCGCAGGTGCCAGGATAATAGAGAAACATTTTACTTTAAATAAAAATTTTTCTAATTTTAGAGATCATCAATTATCAGCAGACCCTAAAGAAATGTCTCAATTAGTTGAAAAGGTTAGAAAGGCAGAAAGTATGCTCGGACTTAGTGAAAAAAAAATTCAAAAATGTGAAAAAGATATGAATTATTATGGAAGACGTTCAATAGCAGCGGCTAATGATATTAAAATTGGGTCTAAATTAAAATTATCAAATTTAATTTGGATAAGACCAGGCTCAGGTTTCAAACCAGGGGAAGAAAATATGGTATTGAATAAAAAAGTTCGAAATAATTTAAAATTTGCTCAAATCTTAAAAAAGAAAGATTTATCATGAAATTTAAATTCAGAGTAAAATTTAAACTTAATTTACAAAATTATTTAACTAAATTAATTTTTACTTTATGAGTTTTTTGTCATTAATTTTTGGTGAGTGGATTTATAAACCTTACAGTAAAATAATTCATATAATTCTATTATTAAAAGGAATAAAAGTTGAAAAAAACTTATACATTCAAGGTTTAGTAAAGCTGAAAATTAGAGGAAAATCAAAAGATATAAAAATTGGTGACAATGTTTCAATCAACGGAAACATTGATATCAGAAATAGAGAAAATGGAAAAATAATAATTGATCAAGATGTTTCAATTGATACTAATTCTAGATTTGTTTCTGCTAATGAAGCAACTTTAAATATAGGTAAAGGATGCAAGATAGGGCCATATTCAATTTTTAATTGTGGAGAAGATATTATAATCGGAGAAGATAGTATTTTTGGGGGTTATTGTTATTTTCAAAGTTCAAATCATGGAATTAAAAAAGGAGAAATAATTAAATTTCAAAATCATACTTATGGCAAAATATCAATAGGTAAAGGTGTTTGGATTGGAGCGCATGTAAATGTTTTGCCAGGTGTCAACATTGGTGATGGTGCAGTAATCGGAGCAAATTCTGTAGTTACTAAAGATATACCATCTAACGCTATAGCTGTTGGAGCCCCAGCAAAAGTTATATCTTTTAGAAGTTAAAACTTTGGATAACATTAATGAAACATCCAATAATATTCAAGAAACAAAAAGAGCCTGTTATAGGACATGATACAAAAAGAAATAAATTCCTTTGCCCAAGTATTTTAAAATTCAAAAAAAATCTTTATCGACTCTATTTTTCAGAGGATAAAAAAAATTTTAATAAAAAAAATAGAACTGTAATTAGAAGTGCAGTTTCTAGGGATTTAAGTACATGGTCAGTAGAAAAAGGTAAAAGAATTAATTTTTTGAATGATATTAGATATCAAAGAATTCTCTCTCCAAATGTGATAAAAATTAGCAAAAGTTTGTTTAGAATGTATTTTGAGGCACGTACATATTCAAATAAAGGTTTTATAAAAAGTGCAATATCTAAAGATGGACTTAAATGGAAGGAGGAGTCTGGAATAAGAATTGGAAGTAATGACAATTACTCGTATGGTACGCCATTCTGTTTATTTAAGTCTAAAAATAATTTTGAATTATTCTTTGAATTAAGAAAAAAAAAGACACGTGATATTTGGTCTATAAAATCTAATGATGGACTTAATTTTAATAAAAAAAAATCAATTCGTACTATTAAGCAAGATTATGATTGGGAAGCATATTCAGTTAATAGCCCAAATATTATTTACTTTAAAAAACTTTATCATATGTACTATGCTGGTTATGGAGGAGAGCCAGTAAGGGGTCAAATATTATATGCATATTCAAAAGATAAAAAAAACTGGAAAAAAAGCAAAATACCTGTACTAAATCCAGGCGGAATATATGATCATAAGCATTGCGCTGAACCAACACTTATTAAAATTAATAAGAAACTAAAAATTTTTTATGAGGCTTGTGATAAATATAATTTTTGGAGAATTTTATGTGCAGAGTAAAACCGATAGGTATAATTGATTATGGCTCAGGTAACCTCCAGTCAATTATAAATGCGCTTAATTATTTAAAAATTCCAGCTGAGATATTTAATAATCCAAAAGATTTTAATTCTTATGATAAATTAATTTTGCCAGGTGTTGGTTCATTTGAATTTGCAATTGAAAATCTTAAAAAAAGAGGGTTTTCAAAATTGATTATAGATTTGGTTAAATCAAAAAAAATTAAACTTCTTGGTATTTGTTTGGGTATGCAATTATTATATGATTACAGCGAGGAAGATAATGGATGTGATGGCTTAGGGATAATTAAGGGAAGAGTTAATAAGATTAATTTGAGAAATGATATTCGAGTACCAAACATTGGTTGGAGGAAAATTAATCTACAAAAAAAATCTGATCTATTTAGTGATATAGAAATTGAACCAATATTCTATTTTGTTCATAGTTATGGGTGCGAAACATTCAACAAAAATGAAGTAACCGGAGTTTTAAACTATGGACAAATTTTTGACGTGGTAGTTGAGTCAGATAATGTTTTTGGTACCCAATTTCACCCAGAAAAAAGTCAAATTGCAGGTCTTCAGATTTTAAAAAATTTTTCAAATAAATTATGATTTTAAAAAATATATATTAATATGAAAAGAATTATTCCAGTTCTATTTATCAAAAATGGTTTAATTGTTAGAAGCCAAAATTTCTCTCGTCACCAGGTGATAGGAAATGTAATTAATCAGGCTAAAAGATTGAATGAGTGGTTTGCTGATGAGTTAATCTGTATAGATATTAGTGATAATAATTTTTATGATTTAGGAAGAGATGATCACCAAGTAAAATCTATTGATAATATTATCGAAATTATAAAGCAAATGAGCAAGGTTGTATTCATGCCTTTTTCATTTGGAGGAGGTATTCGAACTTTAGATGATGCTGTAATTAGAATTCGAAGTGGGGCAGATAAAATTATAATAAATACACTAATATTTGAATCCAAAAGTATCGTTAAGCAAATTGTGAAAGTATTAGGATCTCAAGCAGTAGTTGCTTCACTAGATTACAGAATTGAAAATGGAATACCGGAAGTTTACACTAACAAAGGCAAGAAAAAAGTTCAGAAAAATCTTTATGATGTAGTTAAGAATTGTGAATCCCTTGGAATTGGTGAGATTTTTATTCAGAATATTAATTTAGATGGTTCATCTCTGGGATTTGATATTGAAATAATAAAAAAACTTGTCAAAATAAGTAGTCTTCCAATAGTATGTTGCTCTGGAGCAGGAATGGACTCACATTTTTTACAAGTTTCAAATATAGATTCTATTTCGGGTATTGCTGCTGGGAATTTTTTTAATTTTTCTGAAAGGTCATATCCAAGAGTAAAAAGTTATTTAAAAAAAAGTGGGGTAGATGTCCGATAAAGTTAATAAGCCAAATATTTTTTTTTGTAATAGTTGTGTATATCCATCTTCATCTGCGGTTAGTTTAGACTTTGACTCAAATAAAATATGTACGGGATGTCATGTGACATCAGAAAAAAAAGATATAGATTGGGACAAGAGGAAATCTTTTCTATTAGATATTATTAAAGAATATAAAGGAAAACTAAATTTGAATTATGATTGCATTATACCTGTTAGTGGAGGTAAGGATAGTTATTTTCAAACCCACATTATTACTAAAGAATTAAAATTAAAACCCCTTTTGGTTACTTACAATGCAAACAATTATACAGAAACAGGTTTGCAGAATTTAAAAAATATGAGAGAAGTATTTAATGTAGATCATATTTTTTTTACTCCTTCTATAAATATTCTTAAAAAATTAAATATTATAGGAATGACAATGATGGGAGACATGAATTGGCATGCTCATATGGGAATAAGAACTTATCCTATTCAAACTGCAGTTAGATATAAAATACCATTAATGTTTTGGGGAGAGCATGGGAGAAGTGATGTAGGTGGAATGTTTAGTTATAATGATTTTTTTGAGTTTACATATAGAAGTTTTTTTGAACATGATTGTAGAGGATATACTTTGAAACATGCAATTGACGAAGGTAAAAAAAACGGTTTTGAAATCAATATGGAAGAATTATATCCATGGAAATATCCAACCGATACTGAAATTGAATCAATTGGAGTAAGAGGTCTATTTATATCAAATTTTTTTTTCTGGGATGCAAATGAACATGGAAAGATGATGGTCGAAAAATATAACTTTAAAGAAATTGAAGAACCTTTTGAAAGAACTTATAGAAGAATGTCAAATTTAGATGATATGCATGAAAATGGAATTCATGATTATATGAAATTTGTGAAGTTTGGTTATGGCAGATGTTCTGATCATGTTTCAAAAGATATAAGGTCAGGCAAACTTGATAGAGATCAAGGAATCTTAGAAGTTAAGTCTAGAGACCATATTAAACCAAAAGATATTTATAGATGGCTTGATTATGTGGGATGGACTGAAAATAAATTTGATGAAATTGCTGATACTTTTCGAGATCCAAGAGTATGGTGGATAAAAAATGGAGAGTGGTGGAAAAATAATATTTGGGGTGGCCCTTCAGCTTACGGTCAAGTATATTTGCCTAAAAACCAATGGCAGAAGTATTATATTGAAAACTAAAATTAGAATTTAAATTTTGAAAAAAAAAAATCTTTTCTTACCAATTGAATTTAAATTTAGAGAACTTTTATCAAAATTATTATTAGCTTATCATGCAAAAAAGGCAGGATTTAGAGTTTATATTGGATCATCAGACTCTATTTTCAGATTAGTAAAAAAAAAAAAAGAGAAAGGTGGAATATTTTTTTTTAAAGGAGGTATGGATTTAAAATCTATGATTGAATTTAAAAAAAAATGTGATCATTTTGTTATATTAGATGAGGAACTTGGAACAGAAAAAAAAAATTTTGCAAAAGTTGCTAGAAGAAGAATTTGGCCTGGTACAGAAAAATTGATTGATAGATATTATGTTATTGGCAAACATGGATATGAAGCCTCTTGTAACATTTTTCCTGAAATGCAAAATTCTATTAGGTGTACAGGCTGGCCAAGAGTTGACTTATGGAGAAAGGAGAATGATTTTCTATTTAAGAAAAAAACTGAAGTTATTCAGAAAAAATATGGTGATTTCATACTTTTTTCATCAGACTTTGGCTACAATTCTGAAAAAATTATTAATGATAGATTACAAGAGGTAAAAAAGTCTGACTGGAAATTATTAAAAGATGAACTTTCAATTCGAGAAAAAATGTCAATGGAGATTTTTGATGAGTATAAAAAATTTTTAGAAATTTTAAAAAATTATAATACTTTAAAAGGATGTCCTCTTATAATCGTAAGACCTCATCCAGCTGAAGATATAGATGCATGGTTTAAATTTTCTAAAGAGGTTTCTAATGTAAAAGTTGTTTATGAAGGAGAAACTACACCATGGATAAATGCTTCATCGGGTGTTTTGCATAGAGGTTGTTCAGCAGCAATTCAAGCACATATGCGTGGATTACCAGTAGGTCATTTTATTATTAAAAATGCAAAAAAAGAAGAAACGCCTTACAATATTTCTTCACACCTTTACACAATTGAGGATCTTGTTGGGTTTTGCAGATACTCTGTTTCTAATAAAGATAAGACTAAAATAGAATATCATCAAGAATTTAAAAAAATGATTTACGTTAAAGATGATGAGTTAGCCTCAGAACTAATAGTTAAAGATTTATTTCAATTAGAAACAAATAAGGAAAATAGTATCGAAAAAAATATTAAAAATAACTTTATTGATATCATAATTTATTTCAGAGCTGCTATAAAAAGAGTCTTACAATTTTTTTTAGTTATCAGGGAGAATTTGGGAGTTCTTCCTCTTTCTAGGAAAATACCAGGTGGTATAAAAAAAAGTGAGGTTGAAGAATTTTTATATTTAATTGACCATAATAAAAACTTTAAGGTAAAAAAAATATTTAAAGATTGCATCGAAATAGACTAAACCAAAATTTAATGAAAAAAAGTTTTTGTAATCACAAAAGAAAAGCATTAGTTTCTGTAATAATACCTACTTATAAAAGGTCTAAATTTCTAAAAAGAGCAATTAATTCCGTTCTTAATCAAACATATAAAAATTTAGAAATTATAGTTGTCGATGATAATAACAATAACGATCAATATAGTAATTCTACCAAGAAAGTTTTAAAAAAATATATTAAAAAAAAAACAAATAAGAATAGTAAGACATAAATCCAACAAAGGAATATCTGCAGCAAGAAATACTGGTATTAAAGAATCTAATGGTAAGTATATTACTTTTTTAGATGATGATGATGTGTTTTTTCCAAATAAAATTGAATTACAAATCGAAATATTTCAAAATTCTAAAAAAAAAATTGGTTTAGTGTATGGTGCTTATGAAGAAGTAGATGTTAAAAATGGAAAAATAAGAGTTATGCGTCCTAAGTTTAAAGGTAATGTCTATAAAATTTTAGGTATTAATCACATAGGAACACCATCTACAGTTATGTTATCAAAAGAAGCAATTAAAAAAATTGGAAAATTTGATATTAATTTAAATCATAAAGAGGATATTGATTTTTATTTTAGATTGTCAAAATATTTTGAAGTTTCTTTTACTAAAGAAATTGTAACAAAGTATTATTTTCACTCTGGTTCAGCTAGTAAAAATGATTTTGATAGATTAACAAAAATGTTAAGTTTTATTTCGAAACATAAAAATCAAATTATAAAACCAAGAGTTAGATGGAGTGAGCTACAGGAAAGACTTGGAGAATTATATCTTTTAAATAACTATAGAGTAAAAGCCCTAATTTTACTTATTTCAGCATATTTCAACAGACCTTTTCGAATAAAAATATTAATTAAAATATTAATTATGCTTATTGGAAAAAAAACTTTTAATATTTAAATCTAAATTTAAATAAAACTAAATAGAAAGACTATTTTGAAATAATTTTAGTTGTATGTGATATATCGAAAATAATAAAAAATGAGAAAAAAAATATTATTTTTAATAACTGATTTTAGTGGAGGTGGGGCTGAAAATGTATTTATAAAATTAGCTAATTTTTTTGTATTAAAATATGAGATACATTTTATGGTTTTACATGCAAAAGGTCCAAATTTAAATAAATTAAACCAACATATAAAAATTATAGAATTGAAAAAAAATAGTTCGATAAAATCTATTTTTAAAATTAATAATTACATAAAAAAAAATAATATTGATTTTGCGATAGGAACATTAGCAATGGCATATGCTATATCTTTAGCAAAATTATTTGGAAGAAGAAAGTGTAGATACATAGCAAGAGTTGGCAATTTAATTAGTTCAGAAATCTCAAACCTTAATTTTTTAAAAAAAATTATACTAAAATTTTATCAAAAAGTTTTAAATTTTAGCGACGTTGTTATTACCCAATCAAAAGCAATGAAGTTAGATTTAAAAAAATATATTAGTAAAGAAACTAAAGTAATTTATAATCCAATAATAAAAAAAGAAATATTAAATTTATCAAAAGAAAAAAATTTAAAAATTAAAATTAGTAGAAGATTTTTTAATATTGTTTCAGTTGGTAGATTAACAACTCAAAAAGATTATAAAACTGCAATTTTAGCGATTTCTAAATTAAAATTAAAAATAAAAAATATAAAATATTATATTGTGGGTGAAGGGGAATTAAAAAAAGAATTGTATGACTATTCTCAATCGTTGGGATTAAAGGAAAATATTATATTTACTGGATATTTAAAAAATCCCTTCAGTATAATGAAAAAAGCTGATGTTCTTTTATTGACATCAACTTACGAAGGTTTTTCAAATGTTATTTTAGAATCTTTATGTATGAATGTGCCAGTTGTTGCAACTAATTCTGCTGGTGGTAATAAAGAAATTATAATTGATAATAAAAATGGATTTCTTACAAATATAGGGGATTCAAATGATATTGTTAAAAAATTAATTTTAGTAAAAAAGAAAAAAAAATTTCAAATTAATGTATCTCAATATGAAATTAACTTAATAGGTAAACAATATGAAAAAGCTTTTTATGTTGGAAAATAGCAATGACTAAAATAGCTATTTTTGACGTATGTGATACTTTGTATAGTGTTAATACAACTTTTACCTTTTTGGATAAATTTTTTTTTGATGATAAAAAATATTTATTTTATAGAAAAATTTCAAAAATATTTTTAGTTAAAGTAATTAATTATATTATTTATAGAATTTTAAAAATTGATCTAATCAAAATTTGTGGAACTTTTTTTTTAAGAGGTAAAAGTTATAAGCAAATAGAAAAATTTACCTATAAATTTGTGAATGAAGAATTAGAAAGTGAAATCAAAACTGTGATATCTTCAAAAATCAATTTTTTTAAAGAAAGAGGATTTAGAATTGTTTTAATGTCTGGTTCTTATGATTTTATTATAAAAGAAGTTGCAGACTACTTTAATATAAATGAATTTTATGCTTCAAAATTGAGAGTAATTGATGGAGTATTTACAGGTAAGTATGACATGGATATTTTAGATAATAAAATAGATTTATTGAAAAATAATTATAAAAAAATCGATAAATTAGTTGTAATTAGTAATAATAAAAGCGATTTAGCTTTGATGAAATCAGCTGATCAGGCCTACGCGGTATGCAATAAAGAAAAAGATTTAAAATTTTGGAAACCTCATTACAAAATAGAGTGCATTAAAGACTATTAGATGAAACAATTTTTTTATATTCCTTTTTTTTACCTTATTCATAGTAGGTTGAAAAGTAAATTTGAACTAATTTCATGGCAAATTATATTTTTTATACCAGTGCTAATTATTACGTACTTTTATTTAGAAACAAGATCAAATATTTTTATACATCTATTTTTACTTTCACAATTAATCTTTTATAGTATTTATGAAATTGGATATATTGAAAATGACATACTAACGACAAAAAAAGAAAAATATCCAACCATAAGATTAAATTCTATCAATACCAGATATCTTAAAAAAAATTATTATAAAATCGTTTTTTCTAAATATTTAATTTTTATATTCTCATTTCTTTTACTTATGTGGATTGATTTATGGGTTGAATATGTATTAAATATTGAATTATTTCTTATTCAAATAATTTTAACCAGATTTATTTTTTATATTCACAATAATGTTCGTAATAGATTAACAATTATTACATTTTTTTTGTTGTCAATTTTAAAATATACTTTTCCAATAATATTATTCATTGATATTAGTAAAATTCATTTTGCACTAATATTAGCTGTAATATCATTTCCGATTTTGAGAACTATCGAAATATTTTTATTAAAAAGATTCAATTTTAAAATTATAGGTAAAATTATCAAAGACATAGATAAATTTAGAGTAGTATATTATTTGATAATTTTTCTCTCTTTTAACATTACATATTTATTTAAGTTTATAAATTTTGAGGAATTTTATTTAGCTTTGACAATTATACTATACTTTTTAATCTTTAGAATTATTTCGTTTATTCTTATCAAAGGTAATATTTATAATAGAGATAAAAAAGTTAAAAATAAATTTCAAAACAAATTTAGGTAGATTTTAAAATAATTTATTATGTTATGGATTTTCGATTTTGCTAATGTACTTGTATGTTTGTTAACTATATCGATAGCTTATAGAATTAAAATCGTTCCTAGTTGGATAGCTTTGATATTAGCTTCATATACTTTTTTGCCATTTCTTTTGAACGATTTTTTACTTCCTAGTAGATATATGGGTGATCAGTATTTGTATTTCTCAATACTAAAAAACGTAAGGTCTTTTGATTTCTTATCACACGAAGATCCAAAGGTATTAATTACCTCATGGTCTCTTAGCTTAATGCCTTTACCTTATGTGGAGGGAATTAGAAGTGTAGGGTTGTTCAATAGATACATGTATTTAATTTTATTTATATGGATTTATCACAAAAAATTTTTGAATGGATTACCTTTATATTTTATTTTATTTTTTCCAAGCTTAGTATTTTATACGTCTCTTGGTTTAAGAGATCCTTTGGTTTTAATTTTCATGACCATTGGCGTAATATTTTTAATTGAAAAAAAATATCTAACTGCAATATTGGTGATAATTCCATTATATTTTATCAAATTTCAAAATTTTTACTTCATAATATTACTTTATTTTTTAAATTTATTATTTGAGGTCAAAAAAAAATATAGAAATCTTCTTTTATCTTTAGTATTTTTAGTTTCTTTACCAATCTTATATTTCTTTTTTGATCCATTATTGGCGGCTTTAGATTTTTATAGAGGAGCTCTATATAAAGAAGATGGAGGAAATATTACAGAATACCAAAAACTTACTGGAGCAAAGGATTTAATTAAAAGTTCAATTACTGCATTTCCATATTTTCTTTTAAAACCTTTTCCATGGGAGGCAACAAATCCTTTTCAAACAATACAATCTTATGAAAATATTTTTGTAGCAATCTTTTTAATTTTGTTTACATCAAAAAGTTATTTTCAAAGTTCATCTATAACCTTTAAGTGGTTAATATTTTTTATATTTACTATTACTATTTATGGGATCACAGTATATAATTTTGGTACTTCAGCACGATATAGATATCCTCTAATTGTCATTTATGTTATTGGTTTAACGTATGATTTATTTAAAAATAAAGACTATCGTTTTAAAAATATATTTAAAAAAACAAGCAGTTACTAAATACATTAAGTGTTAAGATTGTCATTTTTATGAAACTTATTATAAAATGCTCTAACTATAATTAAATAAATCAATATAAGATAATTATATCTAAATGAAAATAATTGTAACAGGTACAGCAGGTTTCATAGGTTATTCTTTAAGTAAGAAATTGTTAGAACGTGGAAACGAAGTTATTGGAATAGATAACCATAACGATTATTATGATTTAGAAATAAAAGAAAATAGATATAAAAATCTTATAAAACATAAAAATTATATACATTATCGCACTGATTTAGTTGATAACAAAAGTTTAAGAGAAATTTTCCAAAAACATAAATCTAATATTGTAGTTAATTTGGCTGCACAAGCAGGTGTAAGATATTCTATTGAAAATCCCTTAGCTTATATCCAAAGCAACATTCTTGGATTTGCAAATGTTTTAGAAAATTGCAGAAACTTTAATATTGAAAATTTAATTTATGCATCTACGTCTAGTGTTTATGGAGCAAATACTAAAATGCCATTTTCGGAGCACCACAGTACAAATCATCCTTTGTCAGTATATTCAGCTTCTAAAAAATCTAATGAATTAATGTCCCATTCTTATAGTTATTTATATGGATTGCCAACAACCGGTTTAAGATTTTTTACAGTTTATGGTCCTTGGGGAAGACCAGATATGGCTTTATTTAAATTTACAAAATCTATAATAGATGGTGCACCTATTAATGTTTATAATTATGGAAATCATACTAGAGACTTTACTTTTATCGATGATATTGTTGAGGGTGTTATCAAAACTATTGATAGTCCAGCAGTAAATAATTTAAACTGGGATAGCAATTCTCCTGACCCAGCCACTAGCAAAGCTCCTTGGTGTATTTATAATATTGGAAACAATAAACCTGTTAAACTTATGGATTATATTAGTGCTCTTGAGAAAGCCTTGGGTAAAAAAGCAGTAGTAAATTTATTACCACTACAACCTGGTGATGTAGCTGACACTTATGCAAACACAGATAGATTAGAGAGTAAATTTAATTATAAACCAAAAACATCTGTTTTAGATGGAGTTTCAAAATTTGTCCAATGGTACAAAGATTATTATCGATGTTAAAAAGTTTTCATAAATTAAAAGTTGCAGTTATTGGCCTAGGATATGTAGGGTTACCATTAGCTTTAGCATTTGGTAAGAAAAGACCAGTCATTGCTTATGATAAAAAATTCAGCAGAATCCAAGATTTAAAAAATGGAATTGATACAAATTTAGAAATTTCAAGAAGGGAATTAAACTCAACCAAAAGATTACATTTTACAAATAATGAAAACGAAATTAAATCATCAAATTGTTATATTGTTACTGTTCCAACACCAATTGATAAGTTTAAAAGACCTGATTTAAAACCTTTATTAAACGCAAGTAAACTTGTAGCTAAATTTATTAAAAAAGGAGATATAGTTATATACGAATCAACTGTTTACCCGGGATGTATTGAAGAAAAATGTGTTCCAGTTTTAGAAAAAATATCAGGATTAGTTTATAATAAAAATTTTTTTTGTGGATATAGTCCAGAGAGAATTAATCCAGGGGATTCAAAACATACAGTCGTTAATATCAAAAAAATTACTTCAGGTTCCACAAGAAAAGCTAGTGATTTAATTGATAAGCTTTATAGTGAAATTGTAAGGGTTGGTACTCACAAAGCTTCCAGTATTAAAGTTGCTGAAGCTGCAAAAGTTATCGAAAATACACAGCGTGATTTAAATATTGCTCTTATAAATGAACTATCGATTATTTTTAGTAGAATGAATATAAATACTAATGAAGTATTAGATGCAGCTGCAAGTAAATGGAATTTTTTACCATTTAAACCTGGATTAGTTGGAGGTCATTGTATTGGTGTTGATCCATATTATCTAACTTTTAAGGCTAAAAGTATTGGTTATAATCCAAAGATTATTTTAGCAGGTAGACAGTTAAATGATAGCATGGGTAAACATGTAGTCTCTCAATTTGTTCTAGCAATGAAAAAAAAACGTATTCAAACAAAGAAGGCTAAAATTTTAGTAATGGGATTAACTTTTAAAGAAAATTGTGCTGATATTAGAAATTCTGGTGTAAAAAATGTAATTAACAATTTAAAAAAAAATAAATTCAATATAGATATCTATGATCCATGGACAAACAATAATGAAATAAAAAAAGAATTTAAAATTAAGCCTCTTATGAAACTTGTAAAAAATAACTATGATGGAATTATCATTGCAGTTGCACATAATAAATTTAGAGAAATGGGAATAAATTCTATATTTAATTTATGTAAAAAAAATCATGTTATTTACGATTTAAAAAATTTATTTAACTCAAAAAAAGTTAGCCTAAGATTATAAAGTAAAGTAAATCTCTAAAGTTAGTGAAAAATTTAAATAAAAAAAATGTAGATAGCTTTAGTGATCAATGGATTAAATATGATCAATCAAATCTGAACAATAAAGAGGCATCAAAATTATTTAAAAGTTACTTTTCAATTTTTCCTTGGAAAAAATTACCTAAGTACCCAGAGGGATTTGATATTGGTTGTGGAACAGGAAGATGGGCTCGTTTTGTGGCACCTAAAGTAGCTAAGTTACATTGTATTGATCCTTCAAATGCAATTTATGTTGCGAAAAAAAAACTCAAAAAATTTAAAAATATTAAATATTATAAAAGATCTCTAGATAGCACAGGTTTAAAGAGGAACTCTCAGGATTTTGGATATTTGCTTGGTGTATTACATTATGTTCCAGACGCACAAGCCGCAATTATTTCATGTTCTAAATTATTAAAACCAGGTGCACCAATATTATTTTATATTTATTATTCACTTGATAATCGTCCAAGGTGGTTTAGGTTTTTGTGGGAGCTTTCAAATTTACTTAGATTAGCTATTTCAAGAATGCCTAAATTTTTAAATTTTTTTGTATGTGATTTAATTACACTATTTGTTTATTATCCATTAGCGAGAATTGCTTTTATTTTGGAAAAAATTGGATTGGATTTTAAAAACTTTCCACTTCATTTTTATCGAAATTTAAGTTTTTATGTAATGAGAACAGACTCTAGAGATAGGTTTGGAACGCCAGCAGAAAAGAGATATTCAAAAAAACAAATATTTGAAATGATGAAAAAGGCAAATTTAGAAAAGATAAAGTTTAAAAGTTCAACTCCTTATTGGACTGTAATAGGATATAAAAAGAAGTAGATAAAATTGATTTTTTAGGTTTTTTTAGTATTTAAAAAATTTAAAGATATTATTTAATATGAAGAAAAAAACTCTTCTAATTTTTGTTAGTCATGCCAGTTTTTTTATTTCACATAGACTTGAACTAGCTATTGTAGCAAAAAAAAAAGGATATGATGTTAAAATTGTGTTAGGAGAAATAGATTCTGACTTAAAAATTCTTAAAGAAAAACAAATTGATTGTTTTTATTTACCAGTTTATCGAGGAGGCATAAACCCATTCAAAGATATTAAGTCATTATTTTTAATATTTGACTTATTTAGAAAAATTAAACCAGATATTGTTCACTTAGTTACTATTAAACCTTATCTTTATGGTGGTGTGATTGCTCGAATAGCTAAAGTGCCATGTGTAGTATCCGCTGTATCAGGTTTGGGAAGTTTATTTATTGGTAAATCTCTAAAAAATAAATTTTTGCGTATTTTATTTTATCCTATTTATAAATTTGCATTTAATCATTCAAATCAATTTATAATTTTACAAAATCATCAAGATTTGAAATTTTTACAAAATTGGGGAGTCTTGAATATTAATAAAGTTAAACTATTAAAAGGATCTGGAGTAAATTTAAAAGAATTTATACCAACAAAAGAGACAGAAACAAATATGCCAGTAGTTTGTTTTGCAGCAAGGTTGTTGAAAGATAAAGGTATATATGAATTTATTACTGCAGCAGAGATTTTAAATAAACTTGGTGTAAGAGCAAAGTTTATTGTAGCTGGAGATTTAGATCTAAAAAACCCTACCAGTTTAAATTTAAATGAATTTAATAAATTAAAAGAAAATAAAAATATAGAAATTATAGGTTATCAAAAAAATATTCCTAAATTATTTAACCAGTCTAATATTATTTGCCTGCCTTCATATAGGGAAGGTTTCCCAAAAACATTAATTGAGGCTGCAGCAGCTGGAAGGGCAGTAATAACTACAGATGTACCAGGCTGCAGAGAAGCTATAATTCCAAATAAAACCGGATTACTTGTACAACCTAAAAATTCTAAAAAACTAGCAGATGCAATTCAGTATTTGATTCAAAATCCTAAATTACGTGCTTCGATGGGTAATGCTGGAAGAGAATTAGCAAAAAAAGAATTTAAAATTGAAAATATTATTCAAGGACATCTAGATATATATAACGATTTATTAAAAGCTTAACTCATAATTATAAATTGAACTTAAATTGTAACTGTTTAATCAATTTTTAGGTTTGAATATTTATTTCTAAAAATTATAAAAATTACAAATATAAAAATGAATAATATTAATGATGCTAGAGGATTAAGAATAAAAAAAGTCAAGTAGCCAAGTATAAAAAAGATTATATTCATAACAAATAATATTAAATTTGTAATAGTAAGTGACTTAGTTCTATTAAATAATAAATGATGCAAGTGATCTTTTCCAGGTGCAAAAAGATTTTGTCTATTTTTTAATCGAATTATATTTATTGATAAAAATTCGTATACAAATATTGATACAGACCAAGCAAGCAATATCGGGTGGGTAGAATTATTTTTTGCTAAATATATCAATATAAAGGATATCAAAAAACCTAAAAGTAAACTTCCACTATCTCCCAAAAAAAGTTTAGGTAAATTGAAAAGTGAAAAATTAAAAAGTAAAAAAATTAAATTGGGTAAAATTATCAATAGCAAAAATAACTGAAAATTTTGTTTTGGAATTAAGAATATTAATATCAACAATACAGATAGAGATACAATAGATAATGATCCATCTAATCCATCAAAATAATTAAATGCGTTTATTAAAAACAAAACACATATTAATGTGAATGGAATTTCAAAAGCACCAAGATCAGTGTGGAAATAATAGTAGTAACCTAAATCCTCTATCTTTAAAAATTTAATAACAACTAAAAAAAAAATTGGAATTATCTGCAAACTTAATTTATTTGAAACACTTAAATTGTACTTATCATCTATTAATCCAACACATGAAACTAAAAAGGATATTGATATTATTATACTTAGATCATTATCCGAATAATCGAAAAATTTTATCGCTAACAATAAAATAACACTAATTGCAATTCCACCTGTATATGCAGTTGGTCTTGAGTGTATCTTTCTTTTATTTGGCTTATCAATTAGGTTAAAATAATATCCAAATTTTGCTGACAAAAATAATATGAAAAAAGTTAGTAATGAGTATATGGCTATATATAACATTCTATATTAACTTTTAGTTGGCTTTAGCCTAAATTTATATAAATTAAAATAAAATTAACTACATAATTTTATTAAGCTACATTTCAATTAATTATTTAATATAATGTACAATACAATCTTAACTTTAAATATATAATAAAATATCAAATGAATTTTAGTTCGAGCAAGGAAAAGTTAATATTTTATTATTTTCCTGTTTTTTTATTTTCTCTCATACCTTTTTTTTTGATTACAGGACCTTTATTAAGTGATTTATCAATATCTCTTATAAGTATACTATTTTTATCCTACTGCGTATTAAAAAAAAATTTCTCTTTTTTTAAAAAAAAATATTTTTATTTTTTTTTAATATTTTGGATTTATTTATTAATTAATTCTTTAATTAACAATTTTAATTTAGATAGTATTAAAATTTCTTTTTTTTATTTTAGGTATGGTGTTTTTGTAATAGCTATAGCAACACTTCTAAATTTTGATGATAAGTTTATAAAGTACTTTTTTTATTGTACTTTTGTATGTTTTGTTAGTTTAATTTTTGATGGCTTTTACCAATATTTTTTTGGTAAAAATATATTAGGTTTTGAAACACCAGATAGCTTTAGAGTTTCAAGTTTTTTTCAAGATGAACAAATTTTGGGAAGTTATTTGAGTAGACTTTGGCCAATTTTTTTTGGACTTTCAATAATACTATTTAGCAAATCAAAAAAAATATTTTTTAATTTAATACTAATATTTATCTTATCCGAAACATTAATTTTCTTAAGTGGTGATCGGTCAGCTTTTTTTTATATAAATTTTTCGGCTTTTTTTGTAATTTTATTTTCACTGAAATTACTTAAATTAAGATTAATAACTTTATTATGTAGTTTTGCATTAATTGTATTTATAACTTTTTTTAACCCATCGGCTAAGGAAAGAATACTTGACAAAACTTTTAGTCAAATGAATATTTTTAACAAAGATAAAAAAAAGGATGGTAAAATTTTTATATTTACTGAAAATCACACTGAAATGTATTTGTCAGCTTATAAAATGTTTTTAGATCATAAAATATTAGGTGTGGGTGTTAAAAATTATAGAAATTTTTGTAAAACTCCAATGTATAAGAAAAATACTCAATCTTGCTCCTCTCATCCTCACAACACTTATATTCAGATTTTGAGCGAAACGGGAATTATTGGATTTGTTTTTTTATTATTTATTTTGTTTTATTTTTGTAAACACCTATTGAGCCATATTCTTTTAAAAATTAAAGGAAAATATTTATTTAATGATTTTGAAATATGTATTTTGTCAGGTATTGCAATTTATCTTTGGCCAATAATTCCAACAGGCAGTATTTTTAACAATTGGTTGAATATTATCATGATACTAAATATTCCTTTTTTAATTTGGAGTTTAGATAAATCTAAAAAAAGTAATTAAATTACAATTACAATTGCAATTAAATCTTATTAATATTATTTCTCTAAATAAAAAATTAATTATATAAATATATTCTAAATGTCTTTAAAGCTTTTGCTAATTCAACTGAACGAAATTAATTTTGAATTAGTTGACAAATATCTATCCAATTCAAGTGAAAGTAAATTTGTAAATTTAAAGCACATTAAAAAAAAATATAATTTTTTTGAAACGTACTCTGAAGATAAATATGAAAACCTAGAGCCGTGGATTCAGTGGACTTCTGTTTATCTTGGAAAAAAATATGAGAAACATAGAATATTTAGATTAGGTGATATAATTAATTTTCCCAATGAAAAACAAATTTTTGAACAAATTGAAAATAGAGGTTTTAAAGTTGGTGCGATATCGCCAATGAATGCAGAAAATAGACTTAAAAATCCATCTTATTTCATACCAGATCCCTGGACTAATACTCAGTCAGATTCCTCTAATTTATCAAAAAAATTAACTTTGATGTTAAGACAAACTGTTAATGATAATTCTAGTGGAAATTTATCTTTTAAATCAATTTTAACAATTATCGAAATTATTCTTAAAACAGCAAATATTAATAGAAGCTTGTATTTAATTAAATTAATTTTTTCTTCTATTTTTTTTAAACCTTGGAAAAAATCTTTAATTTTAGATTATTTAATTCACTTGATTAATTTATATTTTTTAAAAAAAAAAAATACAAATTTTTCATCAGTTTTTTTTAATGCTGGTGCTCATATACAGCATCATTATTTTTTTAACTCAAAGTACATAAAACAAAATTTAAATAATCCAAAATGGTATATAAAATCATCAGCAGATCCAATTGAAGATATGTTGGAGGTTTATGATAAAATAATTGGTGATTATTTAAAATTATCTGAAAATAAAAATGAATTAATTATCTCCACTGGTTTAAGGCAAATACCTTATGATAGATCCAAATTTTACTATCGTTTAAAAAACCATCAATTATTTTTGAAAAAAATTGGTTTAAAATTTTTGAAAGTATTACCTAGAATGACAAGAGATTTTGAAATTATTTTTAAAAATAATCTTGATCGTGACGCTGCAAAAAATATTTTATTAAACATAAAATCTACAAAGGATAATATAAATATTTTCGGTGAAATTGAGGAAAGGGACAAAAGTTTATTTGTAACGTTAACTTATCCTTATGAAATAAAAAAAGATAGCTACATTAAAATAGATAATATTTCAGAATTGAATTTTTTTGAGGATGTCGTCTTTGTTGCTATAAAAAATGGTATGCACGACTCCAAAGGTTATATTTTTTCATCTTCAAAACCAACTATTGAAATTTCTAAAAAACCTATACACGTCTCAGTTTTGAATCAAATTATTCTCAGCTATTTTCATGGTTTTGATAATAATTTGACTTAAAATTTATACTAATTAACCATATTTTTGAGTGATTTTTCTTTATTTTTTTCAATTATTGCATAATTGAAGTATTTTATTAAATTTTACTTTACTAAAACTGTATTTTTAAGTACTTAGTGCTGCCTGGTAATTATTGCGAAAGTGTAATACCCGATTCCATTCCGAACTCGGAAGTCAAGCCTTTCAGCGCCAATGGTACTTTGTCTTAAGACATGGAAGAGTAGG
>MDSV01071338.1_pt1 | contig 52094 bp, 37 predicted proteins | sample 810851 | NCBI WGS metagenome assembly MDSV01 (sample SAMN05326640, study PRJNA326480) | marine metagenome | isolation source: seawater | place: Atlantic Ocean: North East | collected 2012
CTTCTCCTTTGAGGTACCAATCAAACCAATATAACATCTCATCAGCCCAATCCCATCTCAAGGTGAATGGATATGCTTCGGCTCCTCTTCCACTGCCTTGTGAACTATGTCCAACTACTCTATCAGGATAATCATGAGCCCATTGACCTGCTAGAGTTTTAATTTCAATTCCAGCATCAGCAATTTGTTGATGGATGGGGAAAGCCATATGTGGGTCTACATTCCAATCTTGCATTCCTTGAATAAGGTAGACTGAACCTTGATAATTTTCTAAAACCCGTCCCATAAAAGATCGTTCTGTCCAGTAAGTATTACCTGCATAGTCAACCATTCCTCCGGTCTGATAGGCAGCAGGACCGTTGATATATCCTTCAATATAACCTTCACAGAAATTTTCAGCATCACCGGTATCTCCATCGACACCAAATGTGCCATAGACGCCATTATGCATTATTGCACCTCTTGCCTCCATACTTCCATTTCGCCACATCAATTCATGCACACCAACCAATCCTGACATTGGTACTATTGTGGCGAGGTAAGGATTGCCAAATGTTGCTGCTTGCCATGGGGTTGAGCCATCATAGGATTTACCGATTAAACCAACTTTACCATTTGACCATCCAGCCTCTCCAAGCCATGTTACCGCTGCATCGATACCGCGTTGCTCATCAGTCCCCATCAAATCCATACAATGATTTGAGTTGCCAGTTCCAAATACTGAAACTTGAGCAACGCCAAAACCATGGGGAACATAATTTTCGATTAAGAAACGACCTAAACGTTCTGCGGGCGTAGTGGCCGAAACGTCTCCATCATCATAGTAAGGTCCAACATCAGCGATTACCGGAACGCGACAATCCTCTGATACATTATCAGCGGTAAAATCACAACCTTCTATCACAGGCAACCAAAGACCAAGATGAACTTCAGCACCCCCTGTAATACCAGAACCACCATCAGCGACGTTAATGGAAGGTACTGGAACATATACTGAAAGTGGATCAGATATATTGTACGTACCATTTACACTAACCCTACTAAAGTCATCAGAATCATCGTATAGCATTTCCGCCCTATCCCATGGTTCAGGATAAATGTTGTAATCTTCAATTACTTCCTTTTCAGCTGAATCATCTCTCATACAGCCGGACAGACTTGCGCTAATGAAAACCGCAATAATCAGCCATGGCTTCCAGTCCATGCCAAGCCCTCGACTTGGAATTATTGAACTCATCGCTTTACTTGTATCACTGGGATTCTTCATCTTTACGATTCGCCATTTCTTGGCGGACTTCATCCATATCAAGTCCTTCCAGCATTTTTACTAAATCTCGAAGTGCATCTTCTGGCAGTGCACCTGGTTGCATAAATACACCGATTTGCTGCTTAAAGGCAATTGTGGTAGGGATTGAACGGATATTGAACATGCGGCCTAATTCAGGTTCCGCTTCGGTATCAATTTTTCCAAATACTACATCTGGAAATTCTTCTGAGATTCTCTCATAAACGGGACCATATGCTCTACAAGGGCCACACCATTCGGCCCAAAAGTCTAGTATTACAATTTCATTATTGTCGATAGTTGGAGCGAATATAGATTCGCTGATTTCTAATGTAGCCATATTCTTAGCCATTTTGAAACAGTCTATGATATAATCGTTATGTAACCCGACCGTTGAGTTAATGGCCTTGATACTAAAGGTCTGTACATGCGACGCATTCTAGTTGCCACTACCATCCTTTTGTTGATGACTTTAGCACCATGGGGTTATGCTGCCGAAAATTTAGATTTAGGCGACTCAAAAAACACTTCAGGAAGAGCTGCAAGCATAGAGATTTCCGAGCTATTTGTCAGCCCTAATAACCTAAAATCTAACGATACAAATACAAACATATACAACGCTGTAGACTGGAATGGCGATGGTGATTATGGTAAGTATAGTGACCAATTTATCGAAATTTGGAATTCCGGAGATTCACCAGCAGATATTTCTAGTTGGGTTTTATCAACCACAAGTGGTAGTGCACCTTGCCAGTTAGCTTACAATACAACCATTGATGCAGATGCAAGAATAGTTGTGTTTCGTGCTGATTCTGATCTTGCCTTAGAATACAATAAAGGAGAAACCGTATCAATTTCAGATACCTCAGAAAACCTAATTCATTCCATGTCTTTTCCCGCTGAAGATTCTTGGTACGGAAAGTCATATATTGAAGAAAATGGTGTTTTGACTAAAGTAAATCCAACACCCGGTCGTGCAGCTGATTTTAATGGAACATATACTGTCCCAAATAACATAGTGTATTGCTACAAATTAAGCAATACTGATTCCTCTAGGGCATTTTTACTCAAAGGTAGAGTAGTAACCATGGATGGTGAATCTAATGTCATTAATGATGGTAATGTCATGATAAGAGATGGTAAAATCACTGGGGTATGGGCGTCCAATAGTAATCCACCTGCCGGTGTAGACTTTAGTGATGTACCAATAGTAGAAACTGAAGGTACAATCTATCCTGGTTTAATCGATTTACACAACCATGTACATTACAATCATATCCCGCTCTGGGATTTCAATGTCCATTTAAGCGATTCACAAAAGTCCGAGGAAGGAGGATATACCAATAGATACCAATGGGGTAATAATTATGATTACGGGCCAAGTATTACTTGGATGAAGATAAATATTCAAGACTATGATCGCTGGGACATGGCAAGTGAACAGATGAAATATGCTGAAGTTCAAGCAGTTTCTGGTGGCGTAACTGCAATGCAGGGCTCGCCAAGTTCAGGCACACAAGCATGGGACAGTATTCTTTCTAGAAATGTCGAATTACGTAACTTTGGTCAAGATGGGATCTCTACTTGCGCAGTCTGTGGTGCTGCTGATGAGGATTATACAGGTAGCCACCTGATCAGTCAAAGTGAGGCTGGAACACTAAACGCGTGGTTTGTTCATCTTTCAGAGGGTGTTGACCAATCAAGTAAAAATGAATTCGATTCTCTTTATGACAAGGGACTGATTCTGGAGGAAACTGTAGTAATTCATGGCACAGCTCTAGATTCTTCCCAATTTAGTAAGATGGCTGCCAAGGGCTCAAAATTGGTTTGGTCACCTTTGTCAAATCTACTACTATACGGTGACACCACAGATGTAGTTGCCGCCGACCAAGCTGGGGTGAAAATTTCAATTTCTCCTGATTGGGGACCAAGTGGATCAAAGAATAACCTCCATGAACTGAAAGTCGCTGACATGTGGAATACCAATAACATGAACGGGCATTTTAGCAACTATGAGTTGGTAGAAATGGTCACATCAAACCCGGCTGATGCTACTGGTTGGACACAATTTGTTGGCCGTGTCAAGTCTGATTTGTATGCTGATTTAGTTGTTATAGACACCTTCCATGAAGACCCATATCGCAACTTAATCGAGGCAGTTGATGCTGATGTCGCACTGACTATTGTTCAAGGTAAGGCTGTATTTGGTGATGTAGATATTATGCAGCAATTACAAGGTGATGATTGGGAATATGTCAATGGAACCGATTTCCAAAAAGCCGTTGATGTGACCTCTGTTACTGAGGTTGATGGAAGCCAAACGTTTCAAGAGATTGAAGCCAGTCTGGCAATGGCAATGCGTCATGAATTTAGTGACATGAAAGAACATTGGTCTGAGTTTGATGATATGACAACAGATAGTGAAATCACTGCTTGGCTAAATTCAACATTTGATGGTGATTACAAGGATAATGTTAATCACTTGAAGAGCTTAACTCTAGACCCCATTTTCACTTCAGGAGATGATAGATACTTCAATGTGATTAATCGTTCCACTCACGCAAATCATCATATTGATTTGTCAAAACTTTATGATGACTATTACACCGTTGAGATGGTAAATGGTGATAGAACAAATGTTAATGTTCAGTTACCAGAGGACAGTATTAATTCAGGAAATAATGGCAATAATAACGGTGGCGATACTACGACTCTACCTGGACCAACTGACAACAATAATACTGATGACCAAGATGGTATGTTTACTGATTTGCCTGATGATGAATTTATCGATGAAGTAGAGGCTGATGATGCTACTCAAAATCAACTTAAGTTAATTCTCCTGATCATAACAGTAGCATTATTATTCGGACTATATGTTGTTAGCAAAACTAGCGATGATGATGAATTACTAAATTCACAAAACTCTGTGGTTGACAAGATATGGGATGATGATGAGATCAATGAAACTATTTCCGAATCAGATACCTATGCAGATTCCTATACATCTAGTACTGATGATGTGATAGACATCAAGGACAAAGTAGCTAGCGCAATGAAGTCATCTGGTCTTTCTGCGGTTAGACTATTCACGGCAATAGACCAAACCAAAGATGGATATGTATCAAGAAGAGAAATTCGAACTGCAGTTAATACCTTGCTGAAAGATTCTGTAAAGATTTCTGATATCGATGCAATGCTTGAGGCATTTGATGCTAATGGTGATGGAGTAATCAGCCTTGATGAATTTTTGACTGTAATGGAAAAACATCAGCCAAAGCAATTTATCCCAGTATTACCGGATTTAGCACCACCGCCAAAAGATTGACTTAGCGGATAATTTAGTGTTAATAATTTTACGTCGCCGTATTATTAGTGCACCTTATAAGAGCACGCAAATTAGGGTTATTGAGGCATAATCATGGCTAAAGTAAGCAATCGAAAAATTCCCGTAACTGTACTGACAGGTTTTCTTGGTTCAGGAAAAACCACTTTATTGAACCATATTCTTTCAAGCACTGAGCATAAGAAAAAATTTGCTGTTATTGAAAATGAATTTGGTGAAGTGGGAGTAGATGAAAATATCCTAGTTGAAAGTTCAGAGGAGACGGTCATTGAAGTCATGAATGGTTGCATATGCTGTACTGTAAGAGGCGACCTTACTGAAGCTCTTGACAAATTATATGATCGCATTAGAGATTTTGACGGCGTATTAATCGAAACAACTGGGCTGGCCGACCCAGCACCAGTTGCACAAACCTTCTTCGTCGATGACAGAGTTACTGAAAGATATGAATTAGACGGTATCATCACAGTAGTAGATGCAAAACACGTTATCCCACATATCGATGATGAGAAACCAGAAGGCGTAGAAAACGAAGCGGTTGAACAACTCGCATTTGCCGACAGAATAATGCTCAACAAAATCGACCTAGTCACTGAGGAAGAGATTAAAGCAGTCGAGAAGAAAATTAAATCTATCAATGCTTTTGCTCCAATCTACCATACTCAAAATAGTAAGATTGACCCTAATGATTTAATTGGTATTGGCGCATTTGACTTGGAAAGAACATTGCAAATGGATCCAGAATTTCTCGATACTGATGCAGAGCATGAACATGACCAACGGGTAACTTCAACAAGTTCAAAATTTGTTGGAGCATTAAACGTCAATAAGTTAGAACGCTGGATTGGTGATCTAATGCAAAATAAAGCTGAAGACCTGTTTCGCTACAAGGGTGTTCTTGCTGTCAAAGGGATGGACCAAAAATTTGTTTTCCAAGGAGTACACATGCTTTTCTCGGGTACGTTTAGCGAAGAAGTGGCACCTTGGAGAAAAGGTGAAAAGCGTGAATGTCGATTCGTATTCATTGGACGTAACTTAGATCACAAGGCTTTGGAGGATGGTTTAATGGAATGCCAAGCAGAAGAGCTTAGATTTAATGTTGGTGATACTATTTACGCTAATATTGGTGAATTTGCTGAAGGTAAGATTTTGAAATGCTGGGATCAAGGCAATCCTTACCGAGTAGAAATACAAAATGAAGAAAAATCTAATGTCTGGGTACCTATCGATAATGATGAATTTGTTCGAGCAAATATCTGAAATAAAATCTAATTTCATATATTCGGGTGCTTAAATGTCAGCCAATGTGATTGTCTGTGATGGTTGCTGTTGTGGACGAGTCGAGAAAGGACATAACAAAGTTCCTGTTAAGCAATTACAATATGCATGGCAAAAATATGAACTTGAAAATCATGTTAAACTTACCATTTCCGGCTGTTTAGGGCCCTGTAAAATGCATAATGTATCAATCTTAAAAACCGATGAATCACAAACATGGTTAGGTAAATTAAGCCAGCAAGAACATTATGATGCTATCGTCAAATGGGCGCTTCAAATTGCTGAAAATAATGTTGCTAACCTTCCCAATGTGTTGGTTCCTCTTCAATTTGAGCGTACAGAACGGGTTTAACACGGCACTGTATTAAGGTCCTATTGCAAATCCCAAGTTGGTCCGTCAGCAGAATCTGTGACAATTACGCCCATTGAATTTAGTTCATCACGTATCTGGTCTGCTTGATTCCAATCCTTATTTTCTCTTGCTGTTGCACGCTTGATTAGTAACTCTTCAACTCTAGGCGCAATCTCTGCCTTTCTAGGGTCTTCTTCTGGCTCTAGTAATGCGAATTCTCTAGTAGGCAATATACCTAATACTGTTCCTGCGGTTTCCTCTAACCAATCAACTGCATAATGTGCAAAAGCATCTCTATCTTTATCATCCAAATCACTTGCTAATACTTTGGATATTTCTCGCACTCCGCCAAGCACCTTAGTGACCGCTTCACGGGAATTGAAATCATTATCCATAGCCATAGCAAAACCTTCACCCATCTTTTCTAACATGGCTAGAGACTTGGTCAGCGGCTGCTTGGAAGTTATGTCTGGTTGTGGTAATGCAATTGGGGATTCAGAGATTAAGCCTTTTAGAGAATCGATATAACATACGAGAACTTTATTGTAATTTCGCTCTGCGTCTTTCAACAGTGATTCATTCATATCTATTGGCGAGCGATAATGGGCGTTTATCAATGCAAACCGGAGCACCATAGCATCTACTTTTTGTAGAATATCTCTAATTGTCCAAAAGTTACCCAAGGATTTACTCATCTTCTCTCCGTCAATATTGACAAAGCCATTGTGCAACCAATGATGCACGACTGGTGAACAACCTGTATGACATTCACCCTGAAAAATTTCGGCCTCATGATGTGGGAAGCGTAAATCGTGTCCACCGCCATGAATATCGAATTGCTCGCCGAAATAATCCATCGACATCGCAGTACATTCGATATGCCAACCTGGCCGCCCTGGACCCCATGGTGACTCCCAAGTTGGTTCGCCTGGTTTTGCTGCTTTCCACAACGCGAAATCCTTGTGATCTCGTTTAGTGGAGCCTGTGTCATCAACTCGACCGCCTGCACCTGAGCGAACTGCTTCAATATTCTGACCTGTTAATTGACCGTATTTCTCAGGTGCTGATTCAACATGGAAATAGACTCCGTCATTTGCGACATATGCATTACCCTTGTCGATTAAGTCTTGAGTGATTCTAATCATATCATCGACATAATCGGTACATCTTGGGTAATTATCAGCACGTAAAATATTCAGTGCATCCATGTCTTCATAATACCCAACAATATTTTCATCAACTAATTTTTTCCAATCCCCGCCAATTTCATTAGCCCTGTTGATTATTTTATCATCGATATCAGTGAAATTTTGCACATAATGTACATCAAAGCCAGATGATTCCAACCAACGGTGAATTAAATCAAAAGCAAGATAACATCTTGCATGCCCTAAATGACATCTATCATAAACTGTCACTCCACAAACATACATTGAGACTTTTCCCGGGTGCATTGTTGAGAAGTTGACCTTCTCTTTGCGCCGGGTATCATAGACTCTAAGTGCCATTGGAAACAACTACCGGTGTTAGCCATCACACTTGAAGGTTATAGATACGAAGCCATTCGCTTACCTTAGTGTGGTCATGAAAAATACGGAACATGGATTTATGTTTGGCAACACCTGTCTCTCTGATGAAATTACGGTGAGAGTAAGTTGGCTATTACCGGCAACTGCAGTTCCTTTAGCAATGGTAATTCATCTATTAAACGGAAATTCTAGGGATTTCCCGTTTTTTATTTCTGAGGCAGATTACCCTGGTGTTGAACGTTATGTATTTACTATTGGTTTAGCGATAAGTGGCTTAATGCAGATGTTTTTTGCTTATCGCATGTGGCATAGAATGCGTAGTAATAATCGACCACGATTGCTGTTTTTCACCATGTTGTGCGGATTTTTCACTGGAATCAATTTATTTATCATGTCATTTGCTAATATGTATAATCATCTCGCCCTTCACGTACTGACTGCGTCATTTGTATTTCAAGGAGGCATGATTTGGGCAATCATGGCACATTTTGCTATGCCTAATGCTAACCAAAATGGCAAAAAGTTAAGGATTTTTGGAATATTTTTGTCTATAATTTCATATGTCATCATGTCTCAAGCAATTGTTAGAGCAATAACGGATTTAGACGAATTTGGATTAGAAGACGATACTATTTTTACATTAGATAAAATACAGTATGCAGTGGATATTGCAGCATATGCTGAATATGCATTATTTGTAGGGTTAATTCTATGCCTATACTCCTTTGAACATGATCTGTTAGGATTTAATAACATCTCTGAGGAGTGAATCTCTTACATTAATCAAGTCTTTTGTCATATCAAAAACCTCTGCTTCTTGAGTTGTCATATCACCCAATCTAACCGCTTCTGAGATTATTCGCGAAGTTGCCTCAGGATGATATTGAACGGTACTTATTGGGCGAGTAGGGTGTTTACATGCTGCAATTGTACAATGACTTGAGGAGGCGATAACCTCTAACTCACCAGCATCGACAACGTGGTCTTGATGAGTAAATACCGCGTTCACAATAGATCCATCGCGATAATGTACCTCACCAACAAAATGACTGCCTTGGTTTGCTCTTTCGACTTTACCACCAAGAGATGCTGCAATGATTTGATGACCAAAACATATGCCAATAATCGGTACAGTAGTGGTTCTAATCAATTTAGCAACTTCATCCATCCATGGCTCCCAAGAACTAACGTTTCTACGAGAACCTGTTATTGCAATATAATCACAATCTACTGGAGAATCAACTACTGTCCCAAACTCATAATCAGTCCTTTCCTCAGTGTGAGGTGACCACAAAAAAACCTCAGGATTATCGAAATGAGATATAATTTCACGAACCCCTTCTTTACCAAATGCCTTCCTTTCTGCAAGTAAATCAACAACCAGTAATCGCATAACAATCAAGCTTCGGCTGCTTCGGTAGCATCGCTTTTCTTTGCTTCAATAGCAAGGTCGTTGGCTTTAATTTGTTCCCAAACAAGTTCCGCAACATCCTTTACATCCATTTCAGAACCAATTGCAGAAAGTCCATCGGTAATCATGGTTGAACAGAATGGGCAGCCAACTGCAACTGTATCTGCACCTGTTTTTGCTAATTCTTTAGAACGAATCACATTTACTCTATCATATCCTTCATCCACATGCTCTTCCATCCACATTTGAGCACCTCCAGCACCACAACAGAATGAAGATTTACCACTTCTTTCAGGTTCAACATCAACACCTCCAATGGCATTTCTTGGAGCCTCCAACTCTCCACCAATACGCCCAAGATAACATGGATCGTGGTAGGTGACAGAGCCATCGTGTTGAGGTGCAGGCAATTTACCTTCTAATTGTAAATGATTAATCAATTGTGAATGATGCATAACCTCAATGTCTTCCCCGCCATAGTCTTTGTATTCTTTACCCAAAGTATGGAAACAATGTGGGCATGATGCGACGATTTTCTTAACTCCTATTTCTTCAAATGTAGCCAAGTTAGTTTCAGCCAGCATTTGGAATAAATACTCATTACCTGCTCGACGAGCAGCATCTCCTGTACAACCCTCTTGCATACCGAGAATTCCAACATCTAAGCCGGCTTCTTTCATGATGCTAATGGTATCTCTGGCTACTTTCTTATTGCGCTCGTCAAAAGAAGCTGCACATCCTGCGAAGTAGATATATTCTGCAGGCTCTGCAACTTTGACGTCAAGACCTTCAGCCCAGTCACCACGTTCATGAGATGGCATGCCGTAAGGATTAGAATCAGATTCTAAATTTTCAATTGTGGCCATAAGTGGCATTATAGTATCTTCTACTTTCTCATCAAATTCCATTCTCTCCATCATCAAATGTCTTCTAGAATCAGTAAGCTTTGGCACATGATCGATATAGATTGGACAGGCTTCGACACAGGCATGACAGGTTGTACAAGCCCAGATTGAATCTTCGCCAAACTTGGCGATTATATCTTGTTCTGGAGTTTCTCCCGCCATCAATGTATTGTAGTTATCATTAGCATAATTTCTAACATCGTGAATTATTTGCATCGGATTTAATGCTTTACCAGAGGCATATGCAGGACAGACATCTTGACATCTTGCACATGAGGTACATGCCCAACCATCGATTAAATTACGCCATGTTAGATCAGTATAATTTGCCGTACCAAATGATTCAACATCTAACTCATCGAGTAAAACCGCTTTACCTTCTTCATTTGTTTGCATCGGTTCCATGGTTGCCATGGGGCGCATGTCATGAAAGAATACATTAGGAAATGCCATGACTAAGTGCATATGTTTTGACAGCGGAATTAAAAACATAAAGGTGGCAATAGCCAACATATGAGCCCAATAAGCGCCAACTACAATGCTTGTTGAGGGATCAATAGCTGAAGCAACCCATGCACCTATCGGTTCATAGGTTGAGGATACACCTTCCTCACCGGCTTCAACAAAGAATGAAGTTACGGTAATAGTCATGATTAGTAACAAAATTACATTACCTTCAAGCTGAGATTTACCCTTTAATTTCTCGGGTGTGAAAAGTACTCTGCGAGTAAGTGCAGCAATACAGCCTATCAATGCAATTGTATAACCGGTTTCCACAATTAAATTCCATGGACCTCTAATCACATCAGGCAAAATCTTCTGTGAGAAAAAATTAGCGGTTGCGAGATCAAACATGTCCGTTGATAGCATTAGGAAACCCCAAAACATCAAAACGTGAATACCTCCAGCAATTCTATCTTCAAGAACTTTCTTTTGGCCTAACCAACCTGTGGCTACCTCTTTAATTCTAGCAGGCCAGTTATCAAATCTATTGTCCGGTTTTCCAATCATTACCAGCCTAGTTGCTTTCCAAACTTGATATGAGAAAAACGAGACAGAAATCAAACCGATTATCCCAAGGATTAACCATCCTGAAATTGGTCCATAATCCATTGACAACGGGTGTTCCACTATTTCACCAGTCCTGACTAATCTAAGCCATAAAGATTCAACTATTGAAGTCACCGTCTAAAATCACAAATAAAGCAATATCATAAATGGTAACCACAACGAGTCGACAAGGGGAGGTAAAAATGGACTTTGTCACCGCTAGTGCACCCGGGAAATGTATCCTGTTTGGTGAACATGCAGTAGTGTATGGGTGCCCAGCTGTGGCCGTGGCCATTGAACAACGAATTTCAGTTAAATTACAACCCTCTCAAACCAATACTTGGTTATTAAACGGCAATATTTTGAATCTTGAAAAAAATCCACATATCAGCGGACTTATTGAAAAGTTATGGCCGGTTAAAGAAGGAGCACCGCCACTATCGATTCAAATTGAAGGCAACATTCCACCTGCTTCGGGATTAGGTTCCTCTGCCGCATTATCAGTAGCTACTGCTGCTGCTCTACGACGAGCTAGAGGACGCTGGATAATTCAAGCAAATAATACTGAACACACCTCATGGGCTGAAGGTTTTTCTTCGAAGATCTCACAAACTGACGCCTATTCAAGTGAGGATGGTTTTTTCTTTACAGAAAACCATGATAATTTAATCCATTTAATCGACAACACCGCTGTTGATTTAGATGAATGTGCAATCCTTGCTCACAGCGTCGAGGCTGCTGCTCAGAATGGACGAGCCTCCCCCATGGATTCATCAACTTGCGCTCATGGAGGCGTGGTAATAATTTCAGATGTTATCGAAGAATCAGTTGACTACATTTATTCTAGAGAATTGAAAGTGAATGATGACAACAGACAGTGGCATATTCATCACATTAATCCTAATTCAACTGACGACGTCTATCTAGTAATAGGCAACACTGGCGTACATGCACCAACTGGTAAACAAGTTTCAAAGGTAGCGATGATGTTAGAAAAGGAACCGAGTAGAATGAAGGAAATTGAAGCGATTGGAAAGATTGCCCGTAGAGGAATTCAAGCATTATTAGATAGCGATTATGAAATGGTTGGTAAAACGATGATAGAAAATCAAATTATGCTTACTCAAATTGGTGTTTCAAGCCCCGAGCTTGATGTCTTAATCAAGGCAGCAACTCCGACATCGATTGGAGTGAAATTAACAGGTGCTGGAGGTGGTGGATGCATGGTTGCACTAACAAGAAATCCTAAGCTAACCAGCGAGGCCATAGAATTAGCTGGTGGAAGAACCCTAATTTCCAAACTTGGTGCCCAAGGGATTACGATAGATTATGCACCTAAAAATCCACTTTGGTCAAGTCATAAATTCAGTTGATTTAAACGAATGGACTTAAGCGGTTCTTTATATACCACTTATAAGACGGTTTTAATATGCCAACTGATGAAGAACGTCTAACAGTAGTAAATGTAGTCGCAAGCACTCGAGTCGCTGAAGAACTCGACTTACCCGATATTGCAATTCAATTGAATTGTGAGTATGAACCTGAACAATTCCCTGGTGTAGTTTACCGTGTAACTGACCCTAAATTGGCGATCCTAATGTTCCGTTCTGGCCGTGCTGTATGCACCGGTGGGAAAGACGAAGACAACATTCACACAGGTATTGATAGAATGATTTCAGACCTCCGTGGTGCTGGAATCAAGACATGGGATCTTGCGGATGTAGAAATTGAAGTCCAAAACATGGTTGCAACCTATGCACTTCACTACCCAGAAGATTATGATGGTAATGACAAATTTCCCGGCGAGCCACTTGCTGGAGTCCCAAGAAAATTGAATCTAAACAACCTAACTTTCCACTTGCCTTTTGATAAAGTCGAATATGAGCCAGAACAATTTCCTGGTCTAATCTACCGATTAGATTATCCTAAGGTTGTTTGTCTGATTTTCGGCAGCGGAAAGATGGTCATCACTGGTGCACGCCACAAGGATGAGATTTTGGAAGCTGTAGAAATCATCAAAGATGAACTTGCAGACCTGCTGTGAATTGATTGAACTTCCTGCTTAGCAGGAGAAGTGTTCATTTCCTATGCTTGATGTGCTTAACACATGCGGAGCATTTACGGCAGTGCGATTAAAGCAACTGCTCTGGCTATGATAATGCTATTATCTACTCTCGCAATATATGAGCCGCCAAAGTTACTTGATGAATTGATCAATGAAGACCATTCCAGCGGTAAGAATTCGGCTACTGCTGCAGATGTTCCTGTCTGGCGTGTTGGTGATAAATGGAAATATGCTGGGACTTTTGACCCTACGCAATTAGTCATTGATTCGGGAGTATCTGCTAATGTTGGAGAGATTTATGGTGATTCAATCACCGAGGTTTTATCTATTTCTGAGCGAAATGTTGACGGCACACCAACTATGGTTTATACCATTAGAACCTCTGCCAATTTTGACAAATCCGGTGTTTCTTTAGACGCTTATACAGGTACTGCTGAAATTGAATTTACTCAAACTGAAGTTTTACGAGTTAGCGACTTAGCTGCATTAAGTAGCGATTTAGATTTATTCATAGAATTTACTCCAAGTGGAATAAGTTTCCTTAAACAAACAATCGGTGATATTACTATCAGCAATACATATTCACCACCAAGTGAAGAATATGATTTCCCTCTTAGGGCGGGTGACAGATGGACAAATACGATCACTTCAACATCTCAATGGTCGGGTCAAAGCGATTACATAACTCCATTCCCACCACCATCATCTGACACCAATAGTTCAACATATGAAGTGACTAAAGTGGGCAAACCAATCAATGAATACGGTCAAACAATTAATTATGGAGGTTGTGATTTTTCGTATGAAATAACAACTTTTAACTCCGCCGGTGATAATGAGGGATATACTTGGTACTGCCCTGCTGCACGTAACTTTGCCTGGAAATATTCTGAAGACGATGTTGGCTTAACTATTGATTTCAAACTAAAAGAATATATGCCTAAAGATGCTAGTGGAGTAGTAATATACAACAATCCAGGGTATAGGGATGATTGCATATCAATTGATACAGTTGCTGATATCACGGCCTTAGACACCCCATTGGACATTTGGGTTAATGCATCATCTTCAACTGGATGCTTTAGCAATCCTTCTGGCGTAACTCTAGAACTTAGAAATGAAGCAACCGGAGAAGTTCAATCTTTGACTACTGCTGCTAATGGAAGCGCATATACAATAATGAATATTGGTAGTGAAACTGATGGCTCTGTTACCTCAAATGATTGGGCAAGCCATGGTTTAGTAGCCAGAACAGTATCTGGAACACCTCTAGTGGGTGCAAATACAATTACTCTAGATGATAATTTGGTAGTTTTAGACTTGTTTGCTGATGCTGAGCGAGCGGTAATTGTTAGAAATCGTGATGGGGATTTAAAGGAACTAAACGCATTATCAGGGTATAATGTATTACCTGGCGATCAGTTAATTATTGAAGTAGCCATTCAGAATAATGGTATTTCCTCCAGTTCACCAACTGATTTGAGAATTTATCCACCAAGTGGCAATTATTTCAATCTCCCAGTTCCTGCTTTGGCAACATATCAAGTTTACAAAACTAATTTCACATGGGATGTGCCGGCAGATCAAGCAATAGGTAATATTCCTATTTCTTGGGAGGCTGACCCTGATGGCATCAATACTGCTGATGCTACACCCGAAAATAATTTGGCTGAAATCGGGCTTTTCGTAGGCCGCTTACCAACTCCTAACGTGAGCGATGTTACATCTCTTACTCTAAATGAAGTCTACTTGAATGCTGCTAGTAGTTATGATGAAGACGGTGGAGATGTTTCATGCATATTCAATATCCCGTACGATGATGGAACACGAACCTGGGCCAACATGAAGGTAATCTCAAATAGCTGTCAAACTAATTGGACATGGACTGACGATGGCAATTATCCAATCACAGTTACTGTTATCGATGAAGAACGTGATGAGGTTGAGGATGTCATGTTTGCAAACATCACTAACCGTGCACCTGAAATTGAGATTAGAAGTATGCGCAATGAAGCAAGAGTAGAACATCCAATCACTTTGTATGCTTTTGCTAATGACTCAGATTCAGAAGACCCATGGCCCGGAATAGTCGACGTGTTTTGGCCCGATGCACAATGCATGGAAGGATACTATACCAAAACATGCACTACAACCGCTCCAACCGAAGGGTATCATTCATTCAAAGCGGTAGGAGTAGATGATGACCTAAGTCAAACTGAGGCAACCATAGACATTTTGTTCACCAATATTGCACCACACAGCACTATAATCAACTTGTATAATGACTCTGGAATCATTACCTCTGATGAACAGAAAATATGGCAGCTTGATGAGGATGAAATTGTCACCATTAAAGGACAAGCCTCCGATTCTATTGACGATATTAATGATTTATCGCACACATGGTATCCAGACGACCGCCAAAGTTCTTTGATTTACTTTTTCACTGGGAGAGTGACACAATTTGAAATGAATTGGACGACATCTGGATTGCACAAGATAAGACTTGATGTTACCGATGACGATGGGACTACCAGCTTAAGAAATGAACGCTGGGTAAACATAAGAAACGTACCACCTATTGTCCAACCATTGGATTCAATTTTGCCAATTGCCGAGGGACAATCTATCACAATTATTGGCAATTCAACCGATACTATCAGCGACATCCCATCATTGATTAAATGCTGGGATATTGATCCAGGAATTGATAGTGATGGTCAAGGCGGAGCTAGCGATGATTGTGACATTTACGGAGATGAGTTAAACTATGCTTGGAATAGAAGTGGCCTTCACACTGTTGTGTACCACGTAACCGATGATGACGGCGCTACAAGTAGCGAAATTACCATTGTTCAAGTTGTAAATATCCCACCGATTGTTAGGATTAAAGGTGTAGAATGCAAGGCATTTGACAATTGTATATTAGATGCCAGGTCAACATTTGATTCTCCCAATGATATTGAAGGTTTAACATTCACATGGGACTTGGATGTTTCATTTGACAGTAATGGTGACGGAATCAAAGATAACGATGCTGATTTAATTGGTTCACGAGTTGAACATAAATTCAAACAAGAAGGTACTGTTGTGGTCAAGGCGATGGTTGTCGATGAAGACCCTGAAAAACCCGGAATGGCAGAGATTACCATCTACATCGGCCCTGCTGACCGTAACATACTCGAAGAAGCTAGTGCTTTATTAGCTGGCGAAGAAGCAAATCCAATAGCCCAAGTAGGTTTGGTTTTAGCGGTCATATTATTGCTGCTTTTAATCGCTAGAAGACGTGGCAATTCTGCTAAAGAAAAGAACTGGCAGAGAGATGAACTTGATGATGAATTCAATAGTGACACAGGATTTGAATCTGAAACTCGAAAACCAGCATCACCGCCTCCTGGATTTGTATTTGAACAAGCGCTTCAACAAGCACCACAAAATTTTGATGATAGTGGCATTTCTATCGAAGAATTACTTGAAGGACCAGCATTACCTGAAAATGGATTGCCTGAAGGATGGTCAATGGACCAATGGAAATATTATGGCCACGAGTGGCTAAAATCTCAGAACCAATAATTTGTGCAAGTAAACGACTCTCTCAAGTAATAGAACTGCTTGGGATAGTCATGTTTAAGCAACGCTGCTTGACAATATCAGTTGTTTTGGTAATGTTATTATTGCCACTGAACAATCTATTTCAATCTCAAGAATCTGTTGAGTTAGATGATTACAATGTTAGTGAAAGTAACACGCTAAATGGCTGGCCTGACGTTCCTACCTGGCGAATAGGCGACAAATACACTTATGAAACTCAATTCGACGTTCAAAAATTAATACTAGAAGCTGGCGTTGATGCGACACTTAACGCATTGACCGGCGATACTACCTATGAAGTCACTGATATTTTCTTTGAAGATATTGACAATGTTCAAACTCTATGTTACAAAATGAGCATTTCAGGAGAGTTCTCAAGTAACACCGCTGATGATGATGCTGGTGCAACTTTGGAAGGCAATAGTGGAAGATTACTAATTTATTACGATGGTGAAGATATTATTAGAGCAAGAGATTTAGCAGTTGTCACCTCAAATTTTACTTTAAATGTAGACTTTTGGCCAGTAATCCCATTCTTAGGCCTAAGTCCATGGTTAAATCAAGATCTTGCTGATATAACATTTGATACAACATATTCTCCACCAAAAGAGAAAAATGATTTCCCGCTAAGAGTCGGAGACCAGTGGTACATGGAATTCTTTGCTTCCACATCAGTGTCAGGAACATCAGACTATTTTGACCCATCCGAATTTGATACTGCTGGACCTGAAAATAATAGTTGGCAAATCACCGATAATGGCATACCAACTCAAGATGGCAAAAATATACAGTATTCTGGATGTGATGATTCATACAAAATCAATGAGTGGAACGTGACAGGCGTTAGTCAAGGTTTTAATTGGTACTGTCCTGATGTTAGATATAATTCGTGGATGCGTGTTAGTAATGCTGCTGGATTCACTATTGACTGGTTATTGAAAAAATATGAACCTGCGGAATCACAAGGAGTAAACCCTGATTCAGACCCCGGTGATAGAAACTATGAAATCGATGTCGAGCCAGAAAGTATTGCAGTATGCCCTAATTGCTTACAAAATGTCAGTATTGATTATAGTGGCGCAAGCGGAGTACAACCGGGAATTAACTTACAATTACGTTATGAAATGACAAATACTTACCTCAATCCTACTACTGATGCTAGTGGAATGGCTGAAGAAACCTTTGATACTTCTAATGTGGTTGACACAACTAATGCCAGTGATGATTACACCAGTAACGGATTAATTGTTTGGGACCCATTTAATCGGGCTATCGGTGCTACTACAATTATTCTTGACCCGTTAATTACAGATGTCGACTTGGTTGCGCAAGCCGATGCTATTATTGTGACAAGAACTCGTGGTGACGTTGATGCTATATTGTCTAAATCAATTGGCTTTAATGCTCTACCTGGAGATGAATTGACATTTTCAATACCAACGCAAAACCGCGGCAAACAAGCTGCTCCTAGCACAACAATCGAAATTACCATGCCAAATGGTGATTTGATTAGCGAAGTTTTACCTGCAATTCCCGCATATAGCGAGGCTAGAGTTGAAGTATCATATCAAATACCTCTAGATGAACCAATCGGAACTCAAAATCTAATAATTGAAGTGGACCCTCTGTTAATCGTAACTGAAGATATTAACCGAGACAATAACCTCGCTAATATTGAGATATTTATTGGAACAACTCCTACCGCGCAGATAACTGTTTATGATGAAGTTTATACTTTCGAAAATGTAACTTTGGACGCTTCAGCAAGTTTTGATGAAGATGGTGGAGATGTTGACTGTCAATTCAACATATACTATAACAAAACTCAACCTGATGATTATGATTCGATACTTTCAGAAGATTGTATCATTGAATATAATTGGAGCGATGATAATGTGTGGAATATCCAACTTACAGTAATTGATGAGGAGCTTGATATTGATATTATTGATTTGACAGCAACGGTACTTAATCGCGCTCCATTTTTTAATTTATCACTTCCTGAAATAATATATGTTGATTCAGAAATTTTAGTTGAAGTTGCAGATTATGGAGACATCGATACTCAAAGACCTGCTAATTTAAAATCTGTAGATTTCGCTTGGCCTGGTTTAGACTGTGGCGATAGGACAATATGTACCATACTTGCTGAACAGGAAGGACCTATGACCATCACAGTTGTGGCTACTGATGATGATGGGGCAAGCACAACTGTGACTGAAACAATCGATGTGTTAAATGTAATACCGACAATATCCGAACCAGAACTGAAAAAAGGTGGCGTTAATCAAGTACCCGATGAGAATGGTTATTGGAATCTTTATGAAGATGAAACTGTGCTCTTAAAAGTCATTGCTGATGATTCTTCGCTCGATAAAGATAGTTTAACAGTTAATTGGGTTTTATCAGACATAGACAGTAACTTATCAGAGGCCACGACAGGCGTTATCTCAGAAATTGTAGTATCTTGGTCAGAATCAGGATTGCACAACTTTACTGTAGTGGCATACGATGATGATGGCGCACAGTCAGAGGTGAAAAGTGGAATCGTCAACATTTCTAACGTACCCCCAACAATTGCTGATTTAGGCTCAACTCAACCAATTCTTGAAGATAATAATTTTACTCTCAAAGCAGATGTTGACGACACGCCATCAGATATTGATGATTTAGTAGTTTGCTGGGACCTAGATTCTTCTGCGGATTCAGATGGCGATGATATTCCTGATAATGACTGTGAATTAGAAGGCTTAGAAATTACCACCTCATGGCAAACCAGCGGTATTAGATGGATTACTGCAACGGTAATTGATGATGATGGCGCTACAGATTCTACAAGTATGAATGTTAGTGTGAGAAATGAAGCACCAAAGGCGAGAATATCCTACTCTAGTGATGTTCTTGCTCTTAATGAAGGTGACAATCTTACACTATCTGGGCTAACTACAACAGATACTGCTAATGACAAATTAGGACTATCATATGTTTGGGATAGCGACCATTTGGACAATAATTTAGATGGTAACACCGTTGGAGATACTGACTTTATTGGTGCTGAGTGGACAATAGCCGATTTACCTGCAGGTAATTGGGTAATAACATTAACAGCAACTGATGATGATGGAGAATCAAATACTGCAACAATAGAGATTTCTGTTAAAGAGAGACCTGCAGAAGGATTCCTTGAGGCAATCTCCAATAGTGTTGGAGGTGTTGGCACACTGGTAATTGGGATACTAGTAACAGTAGTGATTGGACTTGCAGCATTCCTGCTTTTAACTAGAAATCCAAGGTCCTCTTCTGATAAATATTCTGATTTCAATATCGGCAATAATACAATGAATAGTCAATTCAGTGAACCAATAAAGTCCGAAAATACCGGTGTCGGATTCTATCAACAAGATACGGCGCAATCTGACTCATATGCGGCATACAATCCAGCACCACAAGCAACCCAACAAGCAGTCGATCCATATGCAGCATACAATCCAGCACCACAAGCAACCCAACAAGCAGTCGATCCATATGCAACATACAACCCAGCACCACAGGCAACCCAACAAGCAGTCGATCCATATGCAGAATACAATCCCACAGCACAGACTGTTCAACAAATTAGCAATATTGCACCAACGCCTCAACAAGGACCGCCTGTGCCCGCTACCGGAATCCCAGAAGGTTGGACTATGGAACAATGGGGACATTATGGCGCACAATATCTTGCAGCCCAAAGCGGCTATAACACTCCAATTCAACCAATAATTACAGATACTACAACACAATCTGCAAACAGTCCCTTGGATGACATCTTAGATGACTTAGACTTGTGAAGTGATTAAATGGCAAACCTATGGAGTTTTTTTGGATTACCAGATCCAGAAGGAACGACTAAAAAAATTAAAACTCAATCCAAGAATCAAACTAGAACTTCCCTGGAAAATCCGCCACTGCTTGAAAATCCAGACAATGAGGTTAAACAATCTAATCAGCAATCATTGGATAACATTCCTGCAATGAAGGTGGAACAGAAGCCCGATAGAATCCCGGTGCCAATACCGCCTAATTGGCGAGGTCCTGTATCCGCTGATGGCGAGCCCTTCCATGACTTAGGAATGAGAAATCTTGCACGACGCTCATTTCCAACAAGAGCTCTTAGGTATGTCAATCCAGATAAGATGAAGCGAATTCCAACACGAGGAATCGCTCAAAGAATTAGTAATGGGGACACTGTGATTGTTGATTTGCAAAGCTTGGTTCACATGGACACTCAACAAAATGCCTGTAGACGTGATTTGAAAATGATGAGTGATGAATTGGGTGTTGGCATTTTCGCCTTAGATGCGGATGACAAATTATTAATGATACCCGGAAGTGATGTTATGGTCGATCTAGGAAATTATGATTTGGGACTAAATACTCTTATGAAATAGAACAAATGTCGGTAATTGGCTTAAAAAGGGCATTCTTTTGCCTTAACTGTGGCCGGCAAATTTGACAGCAAAACATCTGTTCTAAGCGGAACTTATGTGTCTCATTTTGCATCATCAATGGTCATGATTGCACCATTCATGGCAGCCGTTTCTTGGCTATCATATTCTGAATCAGAATACTCGTTTCGACAAGATAATTACCGCTTAGAAATCGCATTTATTCTAACTACGCTTATCAGCCTAGGATGGTTGATGTCTATGGTAGTAGGTATGGCTTTTGATTTATTTCCAATCACCCACAATAGCAATGCATATACTAAAACCCACTCAAACCAATATCTAATGATTAACATAGTGGGACAATTACTGATTATCATAGGTATTTTTACGAATGATTTACAACTGATGTTTGAGATGTTTACTGTCGGGCTTGTTTTACTTTGCTGGGGGATTATAACCATTGCATGGCCGAGTTGGAAATTGCACATTAATGCATTTCAGAATAACATAAATTGTGGAAATATTGCTCTTATTCCTGCTTTTTTGATTCCAGCAACAGCAGTTACCATTCTTGGATGTTGGATTTTTCGGCAACATATCGGATTGCTTAATTTCGGCTTTTCATTCAATATTGTTGTAATGATGGGGACAATTGCGTTAACCTTAATTTTAGCACATTTCAATAGAAGATTATCTTGGGATTTAGTTAGATTTAATGATTTTAGACCTGTTGTTGCAATATATTTGGTTCTTAGTTTAATTCATTGCTTTTCTGTTTTAATGTACGAGAGAGAACAAGTTAGCCTAAGAGTTGCCGAGATTACTCAATCATTACCATTCTTTTGGGCATTCCTATCCACTCGACCGGTAAAGATGATTCAAAATGCCATTGGCCGTAATGCAAAACCGCATTCTGCTATGATTGCTTCTGCACAGTGGTATTTTCTTGTAATCGGGATAATGTCCCTTATTCCAAATTTTAATGAAGGTAAATTTACCAATATATCTTATATTGGGTTTATTTTCTCATCAGTTGTTTTATCAATTTGGGGTTCAAGCATTTATCTTCATAAGGATCATTTACACCGATCAATTCATAATCGAAAAATGCTTTATTGGATGTTGATTTTCAATGTCATCGGGATGATCTCGCTATTTTTAATTGGTTTTGAAATAGAACTATTTGGAGAAGATTCTTCATTATTTTACTTCTTTATGCGTAATTTTGCATTATCTGCAATGCTGATATATATGATAATTATATTATTTAAGGACTTGATATTATCTATGGATACTTGGCATAGAGTTCCAATGCATTTTGAACGCTATACTCAAGAGCCTGACAGCTGAAGCAAGTGCTCCATCGCATCAGCAGCAATGCCAAGGACTGTAGATTCATAACCATCAATTAATTTTGCATAACTCCTCATTGGACCAGCAAGGTCGTATCCGCCTGCTTTACCAATCCATGAGTCATTGAGTACTAATTCAACTAAAATCTCATCTGAGAGGCTATCAATCTCGACGATTGACTCATTAAGATGAAAAGTCCATTCATCAAGGTGAAAAATACCAGTAGCTGACCAAACTTTATGCCTCCGTCCAGATAATCTATGCAACATCGCTGCTGCATCAATTTTATTTTTCGGCTTACCCAATGCTATTGATTCTACGTCTGGGTCTTGCAACATAGTATCACTCACAATTGTCAGATCATAGTTTGATCTATCTTTAGTCGCAAGAGCTTTTTTCTGACATATTTCAAGAACTTGCTGTGGTACTGATGAAGCATTTGAGGATTCATCTACCAGATCTAATGCTTTACAAACGAGATTAGGAAAAATAGAGCCAAGCATTTCACTACGGCGTTTTGAGCCGGATGCAAGCCACACTCTCATTGTTTCAAGCAGCCATATATAATCAATCAATCTTGTGGAAAGTGATTCCATGCTCTTTAGACAAATTCAAGTGATAAGTACTTGTGCGACAAATGGTGGCCGAATGTCTGGAGTTGAAAGAATACCTACTCATATCGAAGGATTAGATGAAAATATGCAAGGTGGAATCCCTCAAGGCCACATATGTTTAGTAGCCGGAGCATCGGGTGCGATGAAGTCTAGTCTAACTTTTTCTATGTTATACAATGCTGTACTATACGGCGAAACCAGTGGCATATATATTACGTTAGAACAAGGCAAAGAATCTCTTCGTGCGCACATGGGAAATATGGGTATGAATGTAGATGACCCGAGGGTAAGGAATCGTATTGCAATAATTGACCTAGTTGATTTGAGAGTTCAGCTTGATGAACAAGGAATGAGCAATCGTGTTGATTGGATGGGACAACTTATCAAACAATTAACCTCCTACAGGCAATCAATCGGTTTTGAATTATTAGTATTCGATTCTTTAGGGGCATTTTTCACATTAACCAAGATGGAAAATCCTCGTGATGAAATTTTTAGATTGTTTGAAGCGGTAAGAAGGCTGGAGCTCACATCATTCTTTATTTGCGAAATGACTGGTGAAGATCATAAACAATTTGGCGAATATGGCATTGAAGATTACCTCTCAGATGGTGTAATTCATCTAGTCATGGAGCGAACTGCTGACGAAGTAAGTAGGAAAATGAGTGTGATAAAAATGCGTCACACCAATCATATGCTAGGTTATAAACCGTTTAAGTGGAAACCTGATGAACAAAGATTTACTACGCTATAATCATTCCACAGTTACTGATTTCGCTAGGTTTCTTGGCCTATCTACATCACAATCCAAAGCTAATGCGGTATGATAAGCAATTAATTGTAAAGGAAGTACAGTTAACATCGGTGAAAGGAAATTGTTGACTTTTGGAATCGCGATATTGATGTCTCCTTCGCCTGCAATATCATCACCTTTTTCATGAATCAAGATTATTTTAGCACCTCGTGCTTTACATTCATGTATTGCAGAACGTGATTTTTGTTTAACATGATCATTTGGAACAATAAAAATAACCGGGCTTCCTTCTTCCAAAAGGGCAATAGGACCATGTTTCATTTCTCCAGCAGGATAAGCAAGACATGGAATATAAGCTACTTCCATAAGTTTCAAAGCGCCTTCTTTAGCAACTGGAGCGGAAATTCCTCTACCGAGGAATAGTACACTTTTTGCCTCTTTAACGGCATCTACAGCCTCCATTATTGGCCCTTGATCTGCAAGATACTCTTCAATTAAATGAGGCACTTGTTGTAAATTATTGATGATTGCTTTACCTTTTTCTTTACCAAGGGACCTAGAACGAGCAACTTGGATGGCAAAGATCGTCAGTGCAGCCACCATATTTGAGAACGCTTTAGTTGAGGCAACAGCTTGCTCTGGTCCAGAGTGTATGTATACTCCACGACCGCATTGCCTAGCTATAGAAGATCCAACCACATTTACCACCCCGTATACCTGACCTCCTTTCAATTGGATTTCTTTAACTGCAGAAAGTGTATCTGCTGTTTCTCCTGATTGTGAAACTGCAAAGTGTAATGCCTTTGCGTTAATAACTGGTTCATTAGTGCGGAACTCACTTGAAATATGAGCTAATGAAGGGATTCTGGCTAATGACTCAATTAGGAATGAACCAATTTGAGCAGCATGATTTGCAGTGCCGCAACCAAGCAAACGAACGTGAGGGAGTTTAGATAACTCAAGTGGTGTCAAATTCATACCACCCAGCCGACCATTGCCTCTAATTCGATCTAGTCGACCACTAATACAATGTCTTAATGCATCTGGTTGTTCAAAAATTTCTTTCAGCATGTAATGCTCAAAATCTCCCAATTCTGCCTCTTCCCATTCATCTTCAAGAACGGTGATATCGGTTTCAAATAAATCACCATGTATATTACTCATGTTGATTTTTTGAGCAGTAAGAGTTGCTATATCTCCATCTTCCATGAACACAACATTTTGAGTGTGAGTCTTAAGTGCATGAGGGTCGCTGGAAACAAACATTTCATCATCACCTTGGCCGATGATAAGCGGTGAACCGTTACGTGCACAAACCATAACGTCATACTCAAGAAAGATTGCGCAAATGCCCCAAGTACCAACTAATTTTCTCAACGTTCTACGCAAGGCGTCTGTGGGCGAGGAATCTCGAACTAATTCATACTCTAAGATATGTGAAATAACTTCTGAATCAGTATCGCTGTTTAGAACTACTCCTTTCTTCTTGAGAAGAGCTCTTAAAGAACGTGAATTCTCAATTATTCCATTGTGAACGATTACTACTTTCCCATTGGCTGAAAGGTGTGGGTGAGCATTTTCATCTGTTACCCCACCATGGGTTGCCCATCTGGTATGAGCAATACCTACTTCACCTGGAATTCTACGTGGCAAGATTGATTGTAATTCTGCAACTTTACCGGTTTTCTTGTAAATTCTAAAATCACCATTTTTTATTGCAATCCCTGATGAATCATAACCTCGATATTCAAGTCGTCGAAGCCCTTCAATTAGAATTGGCGCCGCTAATTTAGACCCCATGTAGCCAAATATACCGCACATTTTTACACCTATAGATTTACTACTGCTGAACAAATTGGACAAGACACCTTGGTCAATCTCAAATCCTTAATAGTGAATTTTGCTGAACATTCTTCGCATTTAGCCTCTCTTTGAGGTGCTGGCATGTTTATTGCCCCAGGAAGTGGTGGTAAAGGACCATCACCTAGAGGTGGTAATTCAGGCAATGATGGCAAATCTGGAAGCGCCGCCCCAATATCTGCATCTACAGGAGGAAGAGGCATTATAGGTAGCTTAGTGTCCGGAGTGGGAGTATTGGCAAGCATATTTTCAGTCAACTCCACTAATTCTCGTTGCTTTTTACGCTTCATTCTTCGCTCTAATCTCGAGTTACCCTCTCCTGATTCCGCTTTAGCCTCAAGTGATTGTGAAAGGGTTTCTGTTTCCATGCTTGAGTCCTCTTCAGAAACTACCACCGCAGATTGAACTACTAATTCTTCAGCATCCATGTTAATAGCCATTTCAGCATCATCTGTTTCAACATCTACCATAATTACAACTGAATCATCATCTTTTTCTTCTACAGCATTAATAATTGCATCTTCTGTCTTTTTCTTTACCGAGCGTAAAGAAACTACTAGATAAAGGAAAATTGATGAAATCAGCAGTGCAGTAAAAATCAAGATTAATGCTTTGACTCTATCGTCACCAGGCAGTGGTTCTAACAAAGTCTCTAGCAATGATTTTTCCTCTTCCTCTACCATCTCTTTTTCTAATGACACTATTGTTCTAAATGATAATTTACCACTACTTGATGTAACTAGTAAAATTGAATCTTGATTATTAGTTGCGTATCCTGTTGAGAATCCTTCAACTATTAGATTGGATAGCGCAAATTCTTGATTTACTTTGTCTAAGACACCATATCTAGTCATTGGACCAAATACATTTATCTCATCATAGATTAAAGAAATCTTACCATTATTCTCTGACATAATCAGTTTAGTCATCCCATTAGCTTCAATATATTCTGGTGCATCTGCAGACCATAAATTATCTGTAACGACATAAGCAACTTTTGAGGCCCCATCTGATTTTTCAACCCAAGTTGCAGCCAGTACATCTTTATCATTTACTTGATAAACTTCTAGTTGAGCATTAGAGGCTGAATCTCCAACAGAATACTGGAATGACCAAGACGGATTCCATTCTTTGCCATGCGCATACATCAGACCAACTCGTTCAATTCCAGTCACATCATCTCTCAATTCTTGATAAAGAATATGCATATTTTCTTCTCCAAGCCCTATTGCTAAAGCATCACCTTGTGAGGGTTTGATGTCGATATTACTCAAAATATAACTCAAGCTCCATGAACTCTTAATATGTGGAGTATCAGACATTAGCACAAAAATAGAGGTTATGTCGTTATATGATCCTCCAGTTGCAATGTCACGATGATATCCAGCCAACACCACTCTATCGCCGCGATTTGCCATGTCAAGACCCCAATAACGGCCTTCAGAAAGTTTTAATCCGGACATATGTGTCTGTTTTTCAGTAGTTTCACCCGATGAAGTGATTGAAGTCATAGCAATATTGGAAAGGAAATAATTTTGATCACTTAACACATTCTCGGTCCATGCTGCATGAACTAAACCGTCATTGCGTAATATTGCTGTTAATTCTCCAGCCCAGGAATCTGCTAATTTTACATCTGCTAATGTTGCCCATGCACCCGATGAGGACTCAGTTACAGTCCTTACGTGCAATTCCCCATCAACTGTGGTAAATAACAATCCTCCTTCTTCCATACCAACAAAATCTATCACTGATTCACCCGACAGTAAATTAAGACGTACTTGGGAGTCTACTGCAACATTATCAACAACTATGGTGAAGCGTAACTCAGAGTATTCTGAATCTACACCATCTCCTGTTAAACTTGCACGGAATTCGGTCCCACCGGGAACTGACAAATTACTTGGCACAACAAATGACGCTTCCTCATATCCTGAACTAGAGTCTGAACCTGGAATAACCATTATGCTATCTTGTCCAATTTCTATCCAACCACCAGCATCTTCCGCCTTAGAGTATAATGTCAATGTCAAATCAGTAGCATCTGTTTGACCAAGATTATCGACTCGTATTATTACTGTATATTGCTCATCTGGAGTTGGAATTAGAGGTAATGTCTGATATGCCCCTTGCATAAATCGAAGTGTTGGTTCAACGGGACGTTCAGTCACTTCGAAAGCAAATGAATAAGAATTGTCATTTGGATTCGGATCGTTATAATTGTTGGATGGGTCAACTGATAAAACTACATCATGGGTTCCAACTTCAGTAGCCCACCAATAAAGTGAAACCTGCACAGAACTCCCTTCGTCTAAATTTGCAATTGTAATATCTGAGGGGTAAATCTCAGAATCATTACCTGGTGCATTCAATTTAATGTAAACATCTGAAGCATCCAGATCTCCAATGTTTTCAATTGTGAAATCGATTGTCAAGATAGAACCGGCAACTGCAGTTAATACTGGCAATCCAACATCATTATACACTTGCACCACCCCTGAAAATGTGAAATCGGGTGCTGCTGGCATATTGTCGACATCAAAGGTTCTTCGAACATCGTCGGTTTTTACATTAGACTCATTTACCATTCTAAAACTAATTCTTGTTGAACCATCTGGAACCACTGTTGAATCCCAACTGAATGTCCAATCTTGGCTTCCTACTTCTAAATCAGGTAAATCTATTGCTAATTCCCATTCACCATTATCAACCTTATACTCGATGTAATCGTGCTGAACGCCATCTACTGAACCGGTAAAATCAACCATGCCGCTTATAGACTCTCCAACGCCTGGACTTGCCAATGTTACTTTCATTCGAGCAAGATTAATGTCTCGAAAATCAACATTTGATTCAGACCCACTTGCTGAATCAAATGCTCGTACACTAACCCTAACAAAATCTTCATCAGTTTGTATCCAACTTTCTTGTATGTTGATGTTTAGATTCCAATTTTCAATATCTCCGCCTGCAATTGTCCAAGGTTTTAATTCCCGTTCGGTATTTGATTCAAGATATTGTGTGATCTGAATTTGAATCTGATCAAACTGCTCATTAGAAGGAATATCAGTAGTTCCCGAAATAGTTACGCTATTGCCTTCCAGCCACCATGTGTTATTACTTGGTTGTGAAATCATAACAAAATCACCACTACCATTTTCATTAGTTGGAGGAGGAGCATTGGACCCATCATCTTCGAAAGGAGTACATGGCTGGTCCAGTGCATAGTCAATAGCACACGATGCGTCAATAAGTCCAAAACCCCATTTTTCATGCCATCTATCGGAAACAGTATTAGCAGGCTTGTCCCTAATTTCTGATGAGTTACGAATTACATCCATTATCTCAAAAGCATTCATTGAAGGCGCGGCCTCTCTAACTAAGGCAACTATGCCAGATGCAATTGGAGTTGCCATACTTGTTCCATCTTTCTCATCATAATCAGAATCTGCTTCAGGTCTTGGAGCTCCGGGGAATGAAGTCCCAGTAGCTGCTGTTGCCGAAATAATATTTGACCCGTATGAGGATATATCGGGCTTTAACTCATCCCAATCATCATCATCATCATCAGAGAGTCTAGGACCGTAATTAGTAAAACTTGAGATGCCATCATTAGTTCGATTTACGTCTCCAAAATCTGATGCTGAAGAAACTGCGAATCCATAATCTGCACTTGCCGGTGATGGCACTCTTTTAGCACCATCATTACCCATTGCTATGACGCAAACGATATCCGCACTTTCTGTTGCATTATTGATTAATCTAGCTTCTCCACCTGTACCATTATCACCTTCATCACCTGGATTAAGCGGAGAAGATACTGAGCCAAAAGACATCGAACCTATTTGTATACCTCTACTTGAGGAATTATGCCCCCAATCAGTATCTGCATTATTTATCATCCATTGAATTCCACTAATTGAATATTGAGAATTAGTGCCACCTGTATCAGTTAACACTTTGATGTCGACTAAATATGCACCGGGAGCAGTACCTGTATGTACTCTTGAGGAATCACCTGTACCGAGTGCAGAACCTGCGACATGCGTACCATGTCCTTGTCCATCGTCAGGATCTTGACTTCCATCTGGATTTGCCGCTGCTGATGTAGCATCATATCCTGCTACCCACTTATGATCGTCATAAGAAGTTGGATCTGTATCAGGTGCATCATCAACATCATCAAAATCATTTAGTGATCTATGTTCATTATCAACTCCTGTATCAAGGATTGCTATAACTACGCCCTCTCCCGTATATCCTCTCTCATTAGCTGTAGCAGAATAAATGTCTGAAGGCATAGAACGAGTAGCTTTTGAGGCGACATCATTAGATGGAACCATGACATTTTGCATTTCGATAACTACCACTCCATTAAGGTGATAAATATCCATTAGTGCACCAACTGGTACTTTGTCAACTACAATTGAATCAATACTTTCTGGGCGGTCAAGCCATGCACCTTCTTCAACACCTATCCAAGAATGAAGATTTAGTACTTTTACCAACTCTTCTTCCTCCACATCAGTTGGATGCCATGCATAATCAACGACAATTGCAACTGTCTTTCTTCCGTCTTCACCAGTTATCGATGTCGGGGAAATGGATTCTTGTCCGGCAATAACTCGCTGTAATCGGTCATCCATTCCATTCCAGTCTAAATCTGGACCATATGCAAGCCACCAATGATTTTTTTCTGATGCTTCTTGACCTACGCTTCGAAGATCATACCTTAATGGACGTTCACATAATTCATCTCCACAAATCAATGGAGGCAATCCTTCGACGATTATTGGTTCCCCGTATTCGGCAATCAATTCCATTCCGGCATCATCAATACCAGCATCGACCGCAGAACTAGCCGCTACTGAGCAATCTGAAATTAAGAAAATAAGAGCAATTAGTAAGGCAGAACGTCGCAATTTGATTGGCGATTTAATTGCTAACATATCCTCACCTGTTTATCTGACAAGAAGCCCTGTTTTGATTGTATCCATCACTCGACCCTTCCCCAACCCCCTTTAGGGGGTTTGGGGAATCATGGCCAGTTAAAGTGGTCCGGTTCTTTGCTGCATTGCAAATGCGGACCATCAAAACGCTCAATCACACCGATTTTGGCATCACATTGCGGGCATACCGAAATATCGGCAATATGTTCCATCCATGCAAGTCTGGTTTCGGGTTCATCACTTGATTCCATTAAGCTTTTGACAGGCCCTCTAACATGTTTTGGCAACTCAAAATTTTGTGCTGCCCACGGATTTTCTATTTTTGAAATATCTTTCATCTGCTTTTTAATTTGACGTAGCCTGTTAATCGCCTCACTGGAGGATGATGGACCGCCATCTTCAACACCTAATGGAGTAGGCCCTCCTTTTGCAATCACCGGCAATGCAACGTATGCAACAATAAAACCACCAAGATGAGCCATGTGACCAACATCGCTTGGACGAGATAGACCGAGAGTTGAATACGCTCTAACTAATTCAAGACCAAAATAAATCATTGCTAGATAAAACACTGGCCATTTGCGAATCAGAATAAGTGGAAATGGGATCTCATCCTTAGGCCAACCTGCCAAATAAGCACCAAATAGACCAAAAGCAGCACCAGAAGCTCCTAAGGCAGGACGAGAAGATTCTATATTGAATAAAAACCAAGCTATTGAACCACCGATTAAGCCAATAAAATAAATGCCAATAAAGCGATTACGACCTAAACGTTGCTCTAAAGGAATACCTACCAAAGAAATTACTAAAATATTACCTAAAACATGAGTTGCGTCAAATTGACTATGTAGAAAACCTGCGGAAATAAAGGTCACCCACCCCGAAGGTTGTTTGGCTTCTACTGGCCGCATCCAAAGATCTTCCCATAGCCATAAATTTACTAAATCAAAATTATAAAATAAGGTCCAAACTACTTGTATTAAATAACCAAGTAATAAACTCACAGTCATTGATAATGCAAATGAGGTTTTATGACGAATTGAATAATACAAGGGCCATATTACAACAATCAGCCAAGAAATGAATAGCAAAGTTTCCACGCCATCAAACTGCGAAAACTGTGCGGCCATGCAACCCGTTACCGTCGCATATTTTTGAACTACCGTAACATATTTGCTAAGATAGTAGTATTCATTGCTGTTCAAGGACTGGGCGAATCATGGCAGAGCCAATACTTGAACTGGAAGGAGTCACAGTTCGCAGAGGAATGGGTATTGTTTTAGAGGATTTTTCCTTAACGATAAATTCGGGAGAATGTGTAATTTTACATGGAGAAAATGGCTGTGGCAAATCAACTATAATCGAAACTGCTGCACGGTTATTACCGATGGAATCCGGTTCAGTAAAGCATCATGGTGCCATAGTTTGTGATGCAGAAGGAAGGCGAATCTCTCCTATCAAGCCATTTGGCTTAACTCTTCAAGATAATTGTTTAGTCGGTGGACAAACTATTCAACAGCACCTAGATACAATTTGTGCTTTATCCAAAAAACGATTTGAGATCAAGCAAGTTCTAGAAAATTATAATATTGCTAATCGTAGAAATGACCGTATTTCCCATTTATCAGGCGGTCAGCAAAGAAAAGTTGCAGTCATTTCAGGTTTACTTCCAGCAATGATTGATGAACACTCTCAATTGATTCTGTTAGATGAGCCAGATTCGGGCTTAGATGATAATGCAATAAAGCAGCTTGTAAATCACATTCACCAATTGAGAAATAGTGGCGCTGCAATTATAATTGCTACACATGACACAAGATTATTTGAGTGCGCAACTTCACTTCATGACTTAAAAAATCCCGTAAATAAAACTCCAAACAATGAAGAAAAGTGGGAGGTCACCTCGACCACACAAAAAACTTCACTTGTTCTACTTAAGACCGGTTTACGTTATAATTTCACAACCTTGGTCTCAATCCAACGTAACTGGTTAGCAGCATTACTTGTGATGGGAACACTGTTGACAATTACTGACCCATTGAAACTATCTGAGGAACGATTGATTTTGATGGGTTTCACCCTTGCTCCGGCATTTTCCTTGGGCTTAATAGGTGATGCGGTATTCAAAATTCTAAATCAACAACGAGCAATTGATTGGTGGCGAGCACAAAATAATTTCATACCAAACTCATATCTCGAAGCTTTTCTTAGTGGTCTAATTCTCACTACAATTTCAATGCAAATTTTCCTGCAAACTATGGATTTTAGGATCGCCCTTTTTGGCGCACTCATTGCGTTAATTACGACTTTTTGTGTACGCTTCCTTCAATTAAGCACCATTAGATTGGCAAGGAAAAACGCTGTATTCGTAAGATTGTTGACACCTATTCTAATACTCCCTTGGGGGCTGGTTGTAGATTATTGTTCTAGCTTGTAACCTTAACTTCAATAAGGTGACGCGGGAGGAATCACCATGGGAGGACGGATCGGTGAAAAGTTCCTAATCGCTGGATTCAGCGGTTTAATGCTGACTTTATTCTTAGCGTTTCATTGGGTTCCAAGCGTTAATATTAATGCGTTTACATCACCTGAATCACAACGTATTTTTTACTGGCACGTACCATCAGCATGGGCCGCTTTTATCGCCTTCACAGTACTTTTTGTTGGATCTGCACTTTGGTTTTTCAAGCGTAGTCCATTAGGTTGGAAATTACACATTGCTGGTTCGGAAGCAGGTTTAGCATGTGGATTAATGACGGTTTGGTCCGGTTGCATTTGGGGTGCAGCGGAATGGGGCACTCCTTGGGATTGGCAAGACTATCGTCTCAACTCATTTGCCTTGTTAACTCTGTTAGCTCTATTCTTAGTATTAGGCAGAAGAAGCCAACCTGATGGTGTCGAAAGCCGTGACACATTTGCTACGTTTGGCTTGTATGGTTTCATTTTAGTTCCAATAACTTACATTGTCACCAGAATTTGGGTAATAAGGCACCCTGGCCCGATTATTGCTAGTGATGATGCTGGTTCAATTTCCCTAGACATGAGATTAGCATTCTATGTTGGAGTCATTTCATTTACACTGATGATAGTAGGACATATTATCACCTCGATGCAGATAACCCAATATGAGCAGAGGATTAATCGACTGCAAAATAAATTAGATGGTGAGTAAATGGAAGATAAAACCTACCTTTCAATCGCTTATTTAGGCATGATTTTAGGCATCGCTATATGGACTTGGACAGTCGTCTCACGCAGTAGAAGGCTAGAGTCAAGAATTAGTGCTATGGAAGAAAGCCTAAATTTGAATCCTTCCCAATCCGATTCAATCGCTATGCTAAACTCGGCTGATGAATAACATTCATCCTACACTTTGAAACATAGGAACCCATACGACTCCATGGTGATGACATGTCTGGTTTAGGCGATGACTTCTGTATAGTATGCGGATCACCTCCACCCCTATTTGGCGAGCGAATGTGCGAAACATGTCTAAGAAAACGCATTAAATTGGCCGAAGTACCAGAAAACATACCTTGGGTCCGATGTGCAAGGTGTGGAATTGTCGAAATACAAGGAAAGTGGGTAAATATTTCAGAACAAGAAATCTGGGATGAATTAATTCAGCGTAATATAAAATTCCATGTTGATGCTGAAGATATTGCAATTGCCATTGAAACTAGAACTGTATCTGATCGCCATACGCTTATTCACCTTCAACTGGAAGGAGTAATAGATTCACTATTATTCCAAGAACAATATACTATGAGGGCAAGGATGGCAAATGGAGTTTGTTTGACTTGTACTCGAAGGGCCGGAAATTACTATGAGGCAACTGTGCAATTACGCTCAACCGGTAGAAAATTAAGTGAACTTGAATATTCAAAATTAAGAACAACTCTAGATTCTGTAATTGAATCCTTATCAGATGACCCAATGTTCTTCATCACAAATGAAGGCCCAGTTACTGGCGGTTATGATGTTGTAATGGGTAGCAAGGGGTTAGCAAGAGCATGGGGCCGTCATCTAACTAAGGAATATGGTGGCCAGGTTGTTGAAACCAACTCGACAGTTGGAAGGAAAGATGGAATTGATGTCACAAGGTTAACACTATTGTATCGCAAACCTGGGTATGATTTAGGTGATGTAATAAGATGGAAAGATAATTTATGGCGACCATCATCTTGGACAAAAGAAGGTGCAATTGTTGAAAGAATTGACCGGCAAGAAAGAACTGGTGCCAGTTGGAGAGATTTAGAATCTGCACAAGTTGTTGCATTAATGAAAGATCAATGCATTGTTGAATTAATAAATCAAGATTCATCGGTAGGAGAATTCCTTGACCCCCAGACTTGGATTATGTCCTCAGTACGATTGCCTTGGAATCATAATGGTAGTAAAACAATAAAAATTACTAAAATTGATGGGGAATGGTATTCATTACATAATATGGCAATTGATGAAAATAATAGCATAGAGTAAAAACTAGAAAGTATAGGACGACTCAATGCCGGGCCAAGATGTTCATACTCTTGCTGAAACTCTGGATTCGGAGAATATGATCGGATTTACTAGGAAATTTGTTCATGATATTCGTATCGGCTTTAGAGACGTAACTGTTGAACGCTATCCTTGGATTAAAGAACTTGGAAATAATGATTGGACAGGTATTTTAGCCCTTGGAATGGGGGGTTCTGCTGCAGGAGGGGATTTTTTAGCAGCATTATGTAATCTAAAAGGAAACACTCCAGTTATTGTTCAACGCGACTATGTTATCCCTTCATGGTGGAATTCAAGTTGGCTAGTTATTTCTACATCTCACTCTGGTAACACCGAGGAAGCAATTGATGCCACAGAAACCGCTTTGAAAGCAGGTGCAACAGTAATTGTGATTTCAACCGGGGGAATTCTTTCTGGTCTGGCAGAGATGCATTTCAATTGTCATTTTATTCCGTCGATAGGCGGGCAACCTCCACGCTCGGCATTTGGCCACATTTTCAGTAGACAACTTGCTTTATTTCGAGGCTTAGGAGTTTTACCAGAAAGTGACGGCGATGATGAAATGTTGGCAAGGCTTCAATCTGTTGTTGAAGAATATGATTTTATCAATAATCAAGATTCTGATTTAATGGAGCTAATATCATATTTAGAAACCCAACCGATTTCCTTACTTGGCCCAACTGAATTATCTCCTGCCCTAACTAGATTTAAGAATCAAATAAATGAGAATTCTGCGCGTTTTGCTAAAATCGGAGTTTTCCCTGAAATGAACCACAATGAAAGCGTAGCATGGGGCGGTGTCGGTGATGATTCTGATTTTGCATCTGACGACCAAGTTATTCTATTTCTCACATGGAATGGCATGCATTCTAGAGTTTTAAAGAGACTTGAATGGATGATTGCTCACACACCAAGTGAAATGGCATGGAGAATTCATGGCGAAGGAAATTCATTATTGGAAGCTTTACTGCATTTATGCATTGTAATGGACTGGCTTAGCATTGCTCTAGCATTAGCCCATGGTAAAGATCCGTCAGCAATTGATCCAATAATTTCATTGAAAAAATTTCTTGACGCCAATAAATAAACAAAAAAAAGCCCTCTAAAAAGCCGAAACTTCTTAGAGGGCAGTTATATTCCTCAAAATATATTAGTTCATAATTAGTAAATCATTGCCAATTTTACTCAGCACTTACTTCTGCTTCAGCAGATGGTATCATCTCGTCGATTTTAACACCGATTAAAGCACCAACACCGACTAAAGCACCGTCAATAATCCAATTTACAAGTGTGTCAACAATTCCATCACCCATGCTTGAGATAGAAGCCCCCATCTCATGTGCACCAGTTAGCATCATTGCACTACCAAGAGCCATCAAACCGAAGGCAGATGCCCACTCAGATTCACAACGAGTATGTACTTGCCACCAAACCGCACCTGCTGCTATTAGACCAATTACATTCCAGATATTGTCGCCAATTTCTGTAATCCACATATCAGTAGCAGCCCATCCAGTTTCAATATCTCCAGCTTCAGTTGCTAGAACTATTGCTAGTGTAGCACCTAATGCTTGAGATACTAGGCGCATCCCATTGTCCATCCAGTTTCCTTCTACATCGGAGAGATCGCTTGTCATCATGTGACTCCAAGTGACTACAGGCAGTAGATGTGCTCCGTTAAAGGCCATCCAAGCAACTGCTAAAGCAGCAGCACCTGTTAATGTACCAATTCCCATTCCAAATACAACCCATGAGAGCATAAATGCCCCTCCAAGTTCGTTCATATTTTGTTTCCAATTTATTTCCATATTTTTATCCCCCTCTCTTATGAGAGCAAACTGAAATCGACCTATGCTATATAAAGAAGATAGTGTTTTTATACCAAAATGCCGGTTTTTGGGGGCAAAGTATATTTACCGAGATATGAATGATACTAAGTGATTTTTACTACACCGAAAAACTCGATTAATTAGTATAGTTTCCCTAGCACTAACCTTGGATCTGGATATTTTTCTAATGCTTCATCTCTTTCAGTCAATTTTACAACACCTGGAAGATCATTGACTAGTGGCTTGATTAAAGATAATTGAAAATGTAAGTGAGGTGGCCAACCTCCATTTTCTCTCTCATTACCTATTTTACCTAATTCTTGACCTTTAATGATTTTTTGACCAATCTTAAGACCATCTAAACTTTCAATTGATAAATGTCCATGAAGAGCCCATAGTTTGATCTTAGGACCCATGATTACTGAATCAATTGACTGGGGTAATTGGACAATATGTTGCGTGATTATTGTGGGCCCATAAGAGCCATCTTCGGGATTGACTCCAAATGAATGGATAACTCCATCAGAAAATGCATATATTGGAGTACCTACTGGGCCACCTAAATCTATACCGACATGTAAATCACGTTCATTTGCAAATAATTCAGTTGTATACATTCCCGGCCTATGTTCATCATATCGGCCTACTTGATAATCAAATGGACAATCCCACTCCGTGTTGGGGCCTCTTGTAAAATCAAAAACCCAATACTCATCTGGCATTTTTATCACATCATGAAATGTTGATTCCATTCCGGACATGGTGTTGCGAAACATAATTTTCTTTTGGTTTTTGGCCGAAAAGTCAAGACCTAGTTGTATTACGACGAGGTATGTTTGTCGCTACAATGGTTATTCTAGCGGTGAGCATAACTCCGGGATATGCATTGTGTAAGGTCTTAGATGGAACAGCAGATAATTGGAGAAAAATGATGCTAAGCCCAGCATTGGGACTTTTGTTAACATATGGGCTATGTGGATTGATTTTATTGAGCGGTTTATGGACTTGGGAGTTGGCAACAGCAATGATTCTGCTACTCAATGCGCTGGCGATTGCTCATCTAAAGCGTCGTGTTAATGAACATAAGGGGTTGACACAATGGCAAAAGCTTGAGGCGGTAATGCATGGGATGATATTGGATAGTGATGATCAATACATAACTGATGAAGTTGCAACTCAGCAGTGGTTTCAAAACAATCGTTCTAAAATTAATTTCGCGATAGGTGGATTATTAATTCTGGGTGTATTTTCACTCCCATTAATCCAAAATCTCCCATTCGGTGTAGATTGGGTTGGATTTTCAGTATTAACCAGTCAAATAGGGCAAAATGGTAATCTAAATATATCGGGCGTCAATGATGGATTTTGGACCTATCCACCTGCCTTTCCAGCTCTAAGTTCATGGTTGCAAGAAACCATTGGCATTGGCTCTGGAAAAGCAGTTTTTCAATTGGGTCATTATTCACTTGCAGTCATATTGATTGGAATTGCAGGTTCTATGGATCATCATGGCGCTGGAGGTCAAAGTTTTATTGCTATGGCATTAGGTTTTGGCATATTTGCTAAAACCTATGATTCTGGTTTCCCAACGATTGCTAGTCAACTTGGATTAGTTGTAGGGCTACTTGTATTACTGCGTCCATCTTCAAATAGAGGCACTCATCACACACGAGGATTTATTCTCTCAGTATCTTGTGTTGCACTGATTCACCCTACAGGTGCAATTTATTTGGGAATGCTGATGTTAGCACACATCATTATTGGTTTTAGTTTAAAGCAAGATTATGGCGAAAATATTCAAAGATTATTATTTGCATGTACAATTTTATTGACTATCGCAGCAGCAATTTCAATAATATTTCTTGCTCCAAGAATGCTTGATTCTGCTGTTTTTTCGGAATATGGATGGCAAGGTGGTAAGCCTATGTTAACCTACAATGGTCTGTTGCTATTTTTTGGAGGCTTTGCCGTATGGAAATTACGTAATACTATTGAAGGACGCTTGCTCATCACATGGTTAGCAATGTTATGGGTTCTCACTTCCATTCACTTGATTGAAGGGCTACAAAATATTCCAGTTCTCTCATTACTTTCTTACACTCTTTATTCAATGGGGATACATGCATTTCATATCCCACTTGCTGCTATCGTTGCACTTTGGCTAAGTCCATCCACAGGTCTAAATTCATTAGAAGGAGAAAGAGGCTTGCTTACCATAGGTTGGGATCCTACAATTAATGAAAAATTATCAAAGATTACTTCAGCATTTGTCCTTGTTGCGATAATACTGGCAAATATCGTAATAATACAAATTTCCCAACACGAAGAATTGCGTCCGATGTCAGATAATGACCTAGAATTGCGCGAGAAATTAGATAGTTTACCCAAAGGAAGCGTCGTATATACGGAGAATAATCATTGGGGTTATCTTTTTGACCAGAATAAAGATATTGAAACTACAAGTATTCCGTCACTTGGTTTAGTCAATATTAGATCTTCTATTCAATCATCTGCAACCTCCGGAATTCTAAATGACAACACTACAAGAATTCAAGAACTTGGAATCAACTATGCGATTAGTTCACCAATAGGCACAATTGGCTGGACATTAGCAGAATCAAGATATTGGAGCATAATACACGACATAGATGGCAGTCGATTATGGGAATTTAATCCGGATGGGGATTCAATTCAGTCAACCTTGGCACCAGTAATTGACTCATCTTGCACTGGCAATTGTGAAATGCGACTTGATCCGTGGAGAAATAACCGTTTTGCAACAATTGATGGTATGAATGAGGATTATCGCGCTTTTATTGAAGAGGGGAAAGATGTTAATTTAGCCTTTGACCTTGCAAGAACTGTGTTTTCTCAATCAAATGCTTGTTTGTTTTTTGAATCGATTGGAGATTTGGATTCTTTTAATATCGAAATTGGTCCCACTTTACACCCAATAGATGCAACTGAGTCAGGATGGCATTCTAGTTGTTTTACCTTGAATAATACATTGACTGACTTCAAAATGTCAATTAAATGGCCTGATTCAACAAAATCTGATAGTTGGCTAAATCCTACTGGACTATCAGGCAGAAGTGATAGAATAATCGATGTTTCAGGATTGCGGTTACATTGGATAGAAATTGACATTTAGTAATAAAATCATACGAAGGCATCAAAACTGAGAATATTGTCTCATGAACAATGAAGAATCTTGTTGTGATGCTTCCAACTCTAGATGAAGAGAATGGTTTGCGTCAGATTTTACCTGAGATTCCATATGAAACCTTAACAATACAAGGATGGAACACAGAGGTTTGGATGATTGATGGTGGCAGTTCTGATCAATCAATAGAGGTTGCAAAACAATTCAACTGTAATGTCATTACTCAAGAAGGAAAGGGAAAAGGGGCCGCTATGCGGACAGGTTTTACAAGATTTTTAGAAAGTAGTAATGACGTGGTAGTAATGTTAGATTCTGATGGAACTTATGATGTATCGGAAATACCTATGCTACTATCCGCATTAGAGAACTATGATGTAGTGATAGGCGACAGGTTAAGAGGTGATATTTATCCTGACGCTATGACAAGTTTGAATTATTTTGGCAATCATATGCTAACTTGGGTTGCATCTGGATTATTTGGTGTTCCAACCAATGACCTATGCACTGGATATTGGGCATTTACCAGAAAAGCCATATCTAATCTAAAACTTAATTCCATGCGCTTTGAAATTGAAGCAGAAATGTTTACATCATGTGTAAATGAAGATTTACGAATTGGTTCTGTGCCTGTGAGTTATCGAGCACGCATCGGCGAAGCAAAACTCGGCTCAATTACTGATGGTTGGATTATTTTCAAAAAATTACTGGTTAGACGTATCTTTGGCAACCCTATTGAAGCAACCACTGGCAAAGGTAATCTCGACTTATAATTAGCAAGGACTCAAATTTAATGACTTAATCCAAGTCATATGGGCCGGCGAAGATGTCTAATCCTTGGCGCCAGTGGTTTAGTTGGTCAAAGATTACAGCAACGACTTGTCAATCATCCTAACTTCGAGATTATTGCAGTGGCAGGAAGCCCAGCATCTGCAGGCAAAAAACTGAGCGATATTGAATGGCGTTTAGATGAAATCCGCCCAGATTTACCCGATGTAAAGGTGTTGGATTCTAACCAAAGTGATTTGATGCTGATTTGTCAAGAGCAAGGAATCAGTGTAGCATTTAGTGGTTTACCATCAGATGTCGCTAGTGTTGTAGAGCCTAAACTTGCCAACGCTGGAATAATTGTTTTTTCCAATGCTAGTGCATATCGAAGAAAGCCAAACATTCCCATGATCATCCCCGAAGTCAATCCTCATCACATTTATTCCAGTAATCATTATTGTGCGACAAATTGTACTCTAATACCTCTTGTATTACCGCTTTTTGTGATCTCGAAATTATCACGTATATCGTCAATAAAAATGCGAAGTGAGCAAGCATTATCTGGTGCTGGATGGGAGTTATTATCAGATTTCGATGCACTATCGGGAAATCTCGAACCACATATTGAACATGAAGCAGAAAAAACCACTGCTGAACTACTTCATGTATTAGGAGAGATTAATGAAAAGGAAGTTATGCCTGCCAGAATTAATACGATAATCGATTGTGAAAGAGTCTCAAGGCGTGATGGGCATCAAGTATTTGTCGAAGTTGAAACTGAGAAAAACTTAGAATTGTGGCAATTAATTGAAAAATTATCACAACTGGGAATCGGTCATGAATTGCCAAGTAAGCCGAAAAAAGCAATTCATTTAGTTGACACCATCGATGTTGAAAAACACTTATGGAGCGATGGTGAATCTTTTGATGAAAATCCAAATGTAGATGAAAATCTAAAAACTGGAATGGCTGTGGTCATAGGTGATTTACAAATTGTAGAAAGAATGATTTCTTTTAGCGCTTATTCGCACAATACTATTCGAGGAGCAGCGGGCGGAGTTGTGTATTTAGCGGAATTTATTCTTGGACAATAATTTATCCTGAATACGGTATGCATAAATCGGGGTTGCATCTCCATTGAACTGGTGCGCTATGGGAATCACTGCAATGATACCTGACACAACGCTTGGTCAACTATATGTTGAGGCTGGTTCAAAGTGGGGTGAAATTTGGGATGAAAATGCAGCTAGATTACTTATCATGCTTATGTTTCCTCGTTCTCATAGAAAAATTATGGAACTTCATGGAGACATGATTGACCATGGCCAACCGGTAATGACTGTGTTTCATCGTCCTAGAAGTGAAGCAGAATTACTCAAGGAACAAAACTTTGACCCAAGGTCAGCTTCATATCAATTTGTAGATATTGCAAGTTCAGACTTGGGTCCTTGGATGCAACAATTAATGTCTCAAGAAAAATGGCTGAGGAGTACAATAAATCTAATGTCAGTTCCCTTCTCTATGGGACTTCCAGCTCAAAGACCATTTGAGACTATGAATATTCTATGTTTTAGACACCCCGATGTATCTCCTTTGGACAGATATTATTTGCCATTCCCTCCAAATTCAATACCAGGTAAGTGTTTCGTTTCATTACCGCGCAGGCAAGCTGCTGAACTTGCTAGAGCTCAAGCCGAAGTATTGGGCGTTGGGAGATTGGTCAAAAAACAAAAAATCACTAAACAAGAAAATCTTGTTGAGGCTTTACCTCCACAAGTAAAATCACAACAAGAAGCAAGTTTAGATGCAGTTCTAGACAACTTTTCAGATCAAATATTGGAAGAAATAAACAATGAGACAGATCAAGTAGTTAATGTTGAATTGCCTTTTGCTAATAATCAAAAAGATTTACCCCAAGCAGAAGAAGAAAATAATATTGCAATTCAAAAGGTAGAATCTAATAATGATGGAAATGTTGCAATCCCAGTATTTGAACAAGAGGAAGAAGTTATAGAAATGTCTGATGTAGAAATTGAATTTAGAGCATTGGTAACTGAATTAATAGATGCTGGTGTAGAGCCTTCTGACATGATGGACGATGTTCGCTGGGAAGACATTAGTGAGCGTGCCATGGCAATTGGGTTTGAAACTTGGCCAGTATTTCTAGAATTGACTGCCGTACAGTAACAACGATTGCCTCAAATATGAGTTTAGTTAGGGATAAATATGGGCTTCTGTGTCAACTGCGGCAATCAACATCAAGATGGTGTTAGATTCTGTAGATTTTGCGGAACCGCACAACCTAGTGAACAATTACTCGCTAGGCTTAGGTCTGAAGCAGAACAAATTCGGCTATTAAGAATGCAATTGCAACAACAATCAAATCAGCAAAATGATGCATATGCTCGATTGGAAGCAATGAGGCAACAAGCAGAAGCAGCTGCAAGATTGAATCAGCAGCAAAATCAAAACTATCGGTCTCCAGGCTGGTGATTATTTGCGACCTAAACATCTGGCAATTGAATTGTCAAAACTTATACCTCATCCTCAACAATCTGTAGAGCTAGAACAATATGCAACCGAAGGAGACTTAGCCGCATTTTTAGTCTTAGCAATCGATCAATTAGATGATTTAAACAACAAAAGCATCGTCGACATAGGTTCAGGAAATGGCGTATTAGGACTTGGTTGTGCAATGATTGGCGCATCCAAAATAACCTTGATTGAAGCTGATGAAACAGTTAATAATGTTGCAAAATCTAACTGCAAGAAAGTCATGTCTAAATATCGATGTAAAACTAAAATCATAACATGTATGTTAGGCATTGACAAAGCCCCTATCGTAAGTGATATTGATATCGTTGTAATGAACCCTCCATGGGGTTTTCAAACCAATAAAGCAGACAGACCGCTAATTGATTATGCTTTTAGTCTAAGGCCCAAATCGATTTATGTATTACACTCTGCTAAAGCCAATCACATAATGGCAATAGCCAATAATAATGGTTACCAAGGTGAAATTGTATTTCAAAGCAACTTTCGCTTGCCACCAAAGTATTCCCACCAAAGTAGAAAAATGGGTCAAACCGAAGTGAGATGCTGGCGATTCTATTTGCCTGGCGATAAAAAAATCCACGACCAGGAAGAGTAGGGAAATAAAAATCCGTATGAGGGATTCAAAAGGGGTGAACCCGACGCTTGGCACAAGCGAAGATTGTGCGACCTATATCAGGCCACAATTGCTTAGGAATGAAAGATATGACGGCGAGCCTCGTCACCCCGGGAATGCAAGTATCAACCACCTCTGAATGCGAGGCTGGTGAAGGAACGATTGAAGTTGACGGTAATATAATTGCTACCACCGTTGGTAGTCTCACTATTGATGGTGGAATTGCAAGCGTGATTGCTAAAAAACAAGTATGCATTCCCGAAGTTGGTGACACTGTAATATGTCAAGTTGAGAAACTTAACGAGAAAAATGGTGAAGCAAGAATACTTGCCATTGAAGGAAAAATAGGTGACCTGCTTCCTGAGCATTTGTATGGTCATTTCCATGTTACAGGTTTGGTAGACAGATATATGCATCAAACAGCAGATGCTGTCAGAAGAAGAGATATTGGTCGAGCTTTGATAAAAGAAGTCTCCCCTGTGGTAAGAATTGATTTTAGAGAACGGGATGATTGCGGGGTATTACATGCAATCTGCCCCTCATGTGGTGATACATTAGTCGCCGACTTACAAGGTGATTGGAATGTGAATTGTCCAAGCTGTGAATATCGAGCATTCCGTGCTTTAGCTGATAACTTTGGTGCTGGCTGGGCTGAACTTGAACAAGGCGCTAGTGTCTTGAACAATTCAGGTAAACGCTGGGGAAGTGAGGCTGAAGCTTTATTTTCTAAAGGTCCAGCTGGTCGAGCAACTTTCATTGCTGAAGATTTTAGAGAAGATGGTAGAAAGAGAGAATATTATCGATTTGAAGGACTGCAAACTGGCGGAGGTAACCAACGTCAAAGAGCAAAACCTGGTTGTAAATTATTTGTTGGAGGCCTACCAAGAGAAATTGGTACTGATGAACTAAGAGAAATGTTTGCTAAATTTGGGGATATGCAAGATTGTTTTGTACCCAAAGACGATGCTGGCGCCAACCGTGGTTTTGGTTTTGTCACCTATCATGAAAAATCAGTTGCTGAATCAGCGGCTAAAGAATTAGATGGAAGTAAAATAAATGGTCGAAGAATCGGCGTTAGAGACGCAGATAGTGATAACAAGAAAGGTAAGAAAGATCGTAATAAAGGGCCTGATGGACTAAAGTTATATGTTGGAAATCTACCGTTTAAAATTGATGAAAATTCATTAAAAGAAGTTTTTTCAAAATCAGCTACTGTTATCGATGTTAATATCATTACCGATAATGGAGGAAGACCGAAAGGATTCGCGTTTATTACCGTTAAAGAAATGGACAAAGGTGATGAACTAATCAGCAAGTTGAATGGATTAGAGGTTATGGGACGGAAAATAAGGGTTGATTTGTCACAAAAGAAAGGAAGTAATAATTCAAAAAGTAGCACAGGTAAATCCTCTAGAGAATTAAGAGCCATGCGTGAAGAAGAAGAAGATGGAAAAAAGCGCAAACGCCGTCCTCGCCACAAGAAGGATTGAAGAGTTAAACCTCAAGAGTACTACATGGTCGAGCAACAAGCACCCATGTGGTTAGTGCTTGATGGTTATGAAGATGAACCTGCGGCCTTTGGGGTGCCGCCGTACATTGGGTTTCACATCCGCTATCTATGTGGTGTACTTGAACAACATAATCTAAACTACCAATATATGACAATTGACCAATGGCGGAATTTTGCCAGAGAACATGGGCAAGAAGGTATTGAACAATTTATGAAAAACCTGTCTGGCTTTGCATGTATAGCAGGTGCAGTAGTACCTGGCAAATATCTTAGAGGAACACCAATCTCTATCCGCGAGATGAAAAATATTGTACAAACTATCCCGTCTGAAATTCCCGCTATCTTAGGGGGATGGGCAATTCGTGGATGGCGTCAACAGGGCTGGAATCCATTGCGAAAAAATCTATTCTTAGCAGTACAAGATACCGATGCGTCGCTAAACCATTTTTTGCAAAATGGTAGTTGGAAAAATTGCCGAAGAAACGCCCAACAATGGACTGAATGGGCTCACTTTGGCGCTCAAAGTAAAGCGGTTGAGTTTCATCCCGACTTAGGATCACAAGAAAATCCAGGTCCGCTCACTTATGAAGTGGAGGTATACCAAGGATGTGTACGATACAAAAGAGGCTGTAAATTCTGCATTGAGCCAAAAAAAGGCATACCAATTTGGCGTACACCTGAAGACATCATAACAGAAATCCAAATCGCTCATGATTTAGGTGTTAAACATGTTCGGCTTGGTGGAATGACTGATACCTACACCTACATGGCTGAAGGTGTCAAAGAACTAGAATATCCTATACCTAACCCTGAACCAATTGCTAAACTACTACACGGACTTAGAGAAGATGATCGATTAGAAATCCTACATACCGACAATGGCAATCCTTCAATTATTGCTGAGAATCTCGAACCTTCTGAGGAAATAACCAAAACCTTGGTTGAAACTTTATCTGATGGTGCGGTTTTGTCGTTTGGCTTAGAATCTGCCGACACAGTAGTGCATGAAGCGAACTGGTTAAATTGTGATTCTAAACAATTGAAAACTGCTATCAAACTAATTAACAAATATGGCTCTAAAAGAGGGAAAAGAGGGTTGCCCAAACTATTGCCCGGCCTGAATTTTATTGCTGGACTAAAGGGTGAAACCAAAAAATCATATCAAAAAAACTTAGAGCTATTACGTGAATTGCGTGAAGAAAATCTATTATTGAGGCGCATCAATATCAGACAAGTAGAAGGTGAGGGGTTTCAAGAGGTAGTGCAACAAGATTTCACCGATTTCAAAACTACTGTACGTGAACAGATCGATAAACCACTGCTAGAAGATTTATTTCCAATGGGTCAAATTCTAACTGATATACGTTGGGAGTCACATGGAGGAAGAACTAGATTACCCGTTCATCTAACTAAAACTCACAGAGAGTCATCTTGTCATGGCAAAGCAGGAATTACCTTCGGAAGGCAAATTGGTGCTTATCCAATTCTGATTGGAGTTGAATATCTTGTACCGCTGGAAAGCCAATCTAGCATCATGGTCACCGGTCATGGCGCTCGCTCAATTACTGGAGTAGAAATTGATCTTGAACCTAATTCAATCACTGAAAAACAACTTTCAGCCATACCAGGAATTGGTGCAAAGATGGCTTGGAAATTAATTGGTGAGCGAGCCAAGCAAGTTAGGAAATCTAATTCAGTCGATGTTTACAATGATTACAAAGAGTGGTTTAATAATGCAGGTCTAACGAAACAGTACCGCGAAATAACTTATTTTACTAATTGAATAATGTAGTTGAACTAAACTATTCACTATGAATTTGATTTGATTCAAAATGAATAAAACCTAATTCTTTGAATTAGTAACCATCATGTATTGCCATTATTTGGGATGTTCATGTCTGTTGAACAACAACTAGTTGACGCAGCTAGACTATTATCTGCAAAGTGTGACCAAGTGATTGCAAAGATTGAGAAAACCACCATTGTCGCTCATGCGACCAATCCACTCGACTATGCGTGGCCTCACCACGAACAATATCTAAGAAAATGGGGAGGACTGGGTGCAACGACATTATTGCTTGGGATGAATCCTGGGCCGTGGGGGATGGCACAATCTGGAGTCCCATTTGGATCTACAGAAATCAGCAAAAATAAGTTGCAAATTACTCCACAGCAACTAAAAACGCCGCTAAATGCTCATCCTAAAAGACCGATAATTGGATTGGAATTAGAACGTCAAGAGATATCAGGTCAACGATTATGGAGTTTGATGTTTGACTACTATGGTGATTGCCAAGATGTTTTTGCCAACATCTTTGTGGTAAATCATTGCCCACTTTTATTACTTGGTGAGAGTGGTAAAAATTTGACACCTGATAATTTACCTGTAGATGTGATGAAACCAATTCTTGAAGCATGTGATGAACATCTTCTTTCAGTAATCGACATATTGGGAATTAAGCGTGTTGTTGGAATTGGAAAATACGCAGAAAAACGGGCAAGAATGGCACTCAATGCGGGAAAGAGTGGTCATGGAATTTCCCCCTCGGGCCGCGATATCGCCATCACATCATGCTGGCATCCAAGCCCAGCAAGCCCTTTGGCTAATCGAAATAATGGCGATGATTGGCGTGAAAATGTTATTTCTGTGCTTAAAAAGCAATGATTTTGTTAATGTAAAAACGGCGTAGGTTTCAAGTGCTGATTGCTACACTAGGTGTTATGGCAGAAGAGAAGATGGCATGGGCGCGTCAGCCCGACGACCGACAATGGGACGGACCTGAAGGGGAAGATCCCCGAACTTTATACCAAATGTTAATGACTAGTGTAGAGCGTTTTGGCAATGAACCTTGTTTTGGATATATACCAGCAGAAGGCATGGCTAGAATACACCTTGATTACAATGAATTCGGAGAATTAGCGACTTCAGTTGCTAAGCGTCTCAATGACTTAGGAGTAAAGACTGGAGACCGAGTAGCACTAATTCTTGATAATAGTGTCCAGTGGGCTGCACTATCTTATGGTGCTAATGCAATTGGTGCGGCATATACAGCAATGTATACACACCAACACGGCTCAGAATGGGCATATATTCTCGGTGATTCGACTCCTTCAATTTTAGCGGTTGCAGGTACTGGCACTCTAGATAAATTAGTCGATAACTTGGGAGATGATGCTTCTGCATACCCACCAAATGGAATAATCTTACTCGGCGATGAAGAGGCTAACAAAATACCGCCGAAGGGAATTGCGGTTCACCGATGGTCAGAATTTGTTGCTGCTGGAAGAGCCAGCGAAAATGAGTTTGAAATTGCCGATGACCCATTTGCACTTAACACCTTGATTTACACATCTGGTACCACTGGAAATCCAAAAGGAGTTATGTTGACAAATTGGAACACATTATCAAACATTTTGTGTGTTCAATCAGCGTTCAAGATTTACGTTGGAGATAAAAACGCTGCGTTCTTACCTTGGGCGCACTCATTTGGCAGTACCTTTGACTTACACTGGATGATTCGCTGTGGAGTCCACATCAATTTAATCTCAGACCTAACTAAGATTGCTGACGAATGTATAGAGATCAAACCTGCTGTACTGCTTGCAGTACCAAGAGTTTGGAACAAATTCTATGACCGTGTCAACAGCCAATTCGAGGCTGCAACTGGAATCAAGAAAATCCTAATTGGTAAAGCCAAGAAACATGCTGCAAGAAGAATTGCCAAGGCTGGTGTCGAATGTGACGCAGTGCCAGCATCTGGCTTCTTTGACAAGTTGTTTGACAAGCTGGTTTGGAAGAAAGTAAGAGCTCGATTCGGTGGCAATATCAGATTCTGTATGTCTGGTGCTGCTGCTCTATCACCTGATGTTGCTGAGTTCATTCAAATGGTTGGATTTAGTTGTTATGAAGGATATGGGTTGACAGAAACCTCTCCACTGGTCGCAGCTAATGGATGGTCTGGACCTGGTACCTCAAAACTTCGCTGTGTTGGACTTGTCGCAAATGGCGTCAAAGTAACAATTGACACCGATGCTTGGGATGACCCTGACCGACCTGATGAAGGCGAAATCATTGTTCACGGACCTAACGTTATGAAGGGTTACTGGAACAATGAAGCAGCAACCAAGGAAGTTATAATTGAGCCGGGTGTATTTAGAACCGGCGACCTTGGTAAATTGGACAAAGATGGTTATCTTGCAATAACTGGGCGTGTCAAGAGTCAATTCAAACTTGAAAATGGTAAATATGTTTCACCAGCACCGCTGGAAGAAAACCTCAAATTATCTCCACTTGTTGAACAAGCAGTGCTTGACGGCAAAGATATGTTGCGAACCTACTTGATTATCCACCCTAACATGGATGCGATGAAGGCAGCAATGAAGGTGGCTGGAGTCGATGCTTCAGGTAGTGATGCTGACATTTGTGGACGACAAAGTACCAAAGATTGGCTGCTAAATGAATTAAAGGAAAAGAACATGAAAGCACCGGCTTGGAAAGGCTACGAAGTTGCCGCTAACCTCATACTTGATCCCGAAGAGTGGACAACTGACAATGACATGTTGACTCCTTCTATGAAGGTAAAACTACGTAATTTGTTGACTCATCACGAAGCTGAAATTACTAAAATCAAAGGCTAAAATAGTCTGTTTTTGGGAAATGAATTTCCCAAAACTAGTAACATCTAGTGTTTTTTAAACACCTGTAGGCATTTGTTTTATAAACCTCCATTGAGATTTCATTGAAATGACCTTAGATGAGTTGGAAATGATTTCTGTTACAGACCAGGCAGGTCTAGAACAAGAAGGATCTAAATCATCGCTATTATATCGCACATTTCAAAAGCCGTTAGGAATAGGAATATTGGTTGGAATAATTACAGGAATATGTAACTCACTGATCCTCGGACTCCCACTAATTTCATCAATTGGTATCGGTGCTGTGCTGGGGATATCTGTTTGTATATTCGGTTGCCCAGGCATGATGAGAGGGCAACTACAGGCGAGAAGAGAATTAGAAAAGCAGCGAAGAGTAGAACGTGCAAGGCGTCAAAGAATTATGAAGGCATTTACCTCATTTGATTAAGCCTCAAAAGGAGTTTGTTTATCAATCAGTTATCAGCCGATAGGCTTGGGGATAACATGGTTAGGGAACTGATAACCGTCGAAGGTGTTGATCGTAGCTTTGGACCCGTTGATGTTCTCAAAGACATCAACATGATTGTCAACGATGGTGATCGAATTGGCATCGTAGGACATAATGGCGCAGGCAAAACCACTTTACTAAACACCATTAGTGAACAAAAGCAGGATGTCGGAGACATTGACTTTGCCCCGGGAATCCGTCTCGCTTATCTAACTCAAATCAGAGATATTGAATCGGAATCAACCATCGAAGAAGAACTTGGCCGTAAAGGTCGCCAATTCCAAGAGTTAGAAGAAGAAATTGCAGCTATTGAAGCGCAAATGATTGACCCCTCATTCTATGAAGGAAACTGGGAGCCAATTATGGAACGCTACAGTGAATTACAGCAAATGCTGGCTAGTAGTGGCGGCGGCAATGTCGCAGGAATCGCTAAGGGTATTCTTGAACGACTTGGTCTTGACAAACACCCAATGGATATGAAAGTCAATGCGCTTTCTGGTGGTGAAAAAGCCAAACTTGCGCTTGCCAGACAACTTGTTGGTTTAGCAGGCGTAGATGTAATGTTTCTCGACGAGCCGACCAATCACCTTGATATTCAAACCACTGAATGGTTAGAGGCTTTTTTGAAAGAGTTTCAAGGCGCTCAACTAATTGTATCTCATGACCGTTATTTCCTAGACCAAGTATGTACTAGAATTATCGAAGTTGACAACTTGAGAGCTTGGCCTTGGAAAGGTAATTATTCTCAATTCATTAAACAAAAGATTGCCACTGAAGCATCACTGGGCGACCGAATAAAGACGGTAGAAAAGAAGATTCAATCAACGATGGGCGCACTAAAACAGATGAAGCGCGCCAATAAATATGACAAATCAATTTCTGCTAAACACAAGATGATTGAGCGTATGCAACAAGAACTCAAGGCACTAAAAGCGAGAGTTCCCAAAAAACGTAAGCCATTGATTTTGAAACTCGAAGCAACTGACAAAGCGAGTATGGATGTTCTTCACATTGAAGGTGGTTCAAAACGCTTTGAAGGCTTAGAAAGACCTATCCTTGACAACCAAGATTTAGAAATTCGTAAAGGAGATAGGATTGGAATTGTTGGTGGTAATGGCCAAGGTAAAACCACTTTGCTAAAGATGATCAATGGTGATTTAAAACTTGATTCCGGCTCCCGTGACTTAGCCCCTGGTTGTCAAATTGGTTACTTCCACCAAGACCACGCAACCCTTGATTTCAA
>MDSV01093773.1_pt1 | contig 52060 bp, 33 predicted proteins | sample 810851 | NCBI WGS metagenome assembly MDSV01 (sample SAMN05326640, study PRJNA326480) | marine metagenome | isolation source: seawater | place: Atlantic Ocean: North East | collected 2012
AACTGAACATGAGTCCTCTACTTCGTCCACATAACCCGTAATGGTCGTGCCACCCGCATAGCGCGTGCGTAACCTGCACCGTTCACCAGAGTCTCTTGCCTCAAACCTGTAAACAAGCCCACCCCAAGCCTGTGTTTCTGCCCAGGCAAACCAAAACCAATCAGGGGGGTAATGCTCGGTCTTATCAATATCCCAGACCATGAAATCGTTTAAAAACCTTTTGTTTGCATTAAAGCCCCAGTTTGTATTATTTAGTCTAGGAATATCATGACGGAAACCGATTGAATATCTGCTTCCTCCCCCATCACGAGGACCCATTGAACGCTCGCGGTCTCTGTTGAGGATTGAATCCCTATGAGTTGCCTCCTCCAGGCTGAGTCCCGCGGTTAAAAGCATGTTGGGCTGGTTGAGGAAACCCAAACGCAAACTGTTGCTCAAGTTAAGTCCGTAGCGCCTTCCGTCTCCCGTATTGCCCCGAGCCGAGAGAATTTGTCCATTTCGAGAAACATCGACATTGTCTATAACGTCGCTCACGGTTTGATAATAGAGCTGGGTATTAATGACCCCCGCATCCTGAGGAAGCCGATATTCAAGATTGGCCTCATAGTTCCACCATTGCATTTGCCGAATATCTGAATTCCCTTCGAACGAATTCTGTTCATCATCCATAGAATCTACGCCCGCCGTGAAGTCGCGGAAACTGAGCTGATTAACTATCTTTTGAATGATCCCTCTAAATTGAATGGTTGGTGTAATATCAAACCGATAGTCTACCTTTGGACGGAAGAAAGAGAAGTCGCGCGAATTTGCCAACGTACCACTCTGAGATATTGAGCTGTCTTCGAGAAGCAGCGTAGTCTCTAGCGTCATCCTTTCGTTAATTGACCAATTGTGGATTGTGAAATACTCCAGCCTCATCTCCTCCACCGATCCAATAGAATTAGCTACTGGCGTGAGGCCGCCAAACTCATTGCCGCCAACAACGCCCGTGAGCAACCCAAGTCGAAGCGATGTATCTACAATTGTTTGCGATCTCTCTATACCCGCCTCAATAGATTGATCTTGCGACAGATCAAAAACATATGACGATCGAATTATGCGTTCCCGGTATTTTTCGTAGTTGAACAAATACAGATCTCTCGTTTCAGTAGAGGCGGCAGGGTCAACTTTGAAACGACTGCGTGCGAACTCGCCCTCTTTTTCATTAGCAACAACAATAGTTTTCCACCTGCTTCTATTGCCAAAGACATGCATATAATCGCCACCAATCTCGAAACTGTTCTGATCGCTTGGCTGCGAATCCCGTTCAAATATTCGACTGGCCACTGAGTTTGATTGATATCGAGTGATAATACGGTCAGTGTCGTACTCGACATCATTCCCGGACCACGAAAAGTTAAGATTCGCGGTATCTGCAGGCGTTAGTTCATAACCAAAATTTGCTGTTACGGAAATTGGCCAACTGTCTGTAGTTTCATCACGGTTAACTGTCTCGACGAGATTCCCGTCGATATCAAATGCCCTTTCAAAACCGTCGCGATAGTCATAACGCGGTTCCCGCTCCGCGCTAAGAAAATAATTCAGCGCGCCATACTGTCCTGTCGCCGAGATCTTACCACCTGGTATTAATGACCCGTCCAAAGCGCGATCGGTGTTCACTTCATAAGCAAAGCTCACGCTGGAAAGCGCATCATCCAAGACAACATTGATTACCTGCGCTCCTCCTCGCACATCTAACTCTCCTGACGTGCCTCTAATAATCTCAATGTAACGCACCTCCGATGCGGGTATGCGTGAGAGCTGTGAATCGCCTTCATTGCTTTTACCCGCTATACGCCGACCATTGATCAATACCTGCTCTCCGCCTGCTCCCAGGCCTCTGCCACCGCCTCGGCTTTGACTGCGGCTACCGCTACGGGCGAGCGATATACCGGGAATTCGCTGCAACATATCGTTGACGGAGTAGGGATTGAATTGGGCAAAGTACTCGGCTGGATAGGTCACCGTGGAATCGTCCGAGGTGACAGGATCCTGAGCTTTGGCGCTATTTGCGCCTAACAGCAGCGCAGAACTTAGACTGACAGCTAAAGCCAGCTGTCGCTTTGAAAATGGGGTATTCATGAAATCCTGGCTCCCGAGAGACTGCCATTTTAAGGTTCGGCGCATGCGAACAGGGATCAGTTATTTTGCCGACTGCTTAGTATGACTGCTTACGCCCCCTGAAACTTAAAGGATTAGTGTCAAATTATTACAAAATGTGGCGGCGAGGCTGGTTGGAGATAGTGGTCAAGAGATGCTGCAGCCAGCTTGATTGGGCGAACCGCTGTCTGGTAAAACTGCTATCCTGCGACTAAACATTAACAACCGCCCAATTGCGGGCAAGACCACTGCGTATGACCAAGCCCCTAGATCCCTGCCCCTGCCGCTCAAAAAAGCCATTTTCCAAGTGCTGCCAGCCTTTTTTGAGTGGTAAAAGCGTTGCCAAGACGCCAAAACAGCTTATGCGCGCGCGGTTTTCGGCCTACACCATCGGGGGGCATGGTCAATACCTCATGGATACCTGGCACCCGGCCTATTCCCGCGGCAATACGGCCAATTCCCTGTCCCTGAAGACCCATGACTGGCGCTCGCTGCAGATTCTGCAAGCCGGACAGGATGGGGATAAGGGTGGTGTGGAATTCGTGGCTGACTTTGTGGATAACCAGGGCGTGTTGCAGCGACATCACGAAATGTCCTATTTTGAGCGGCATAAGGGCCGCTGGTACTACTCCGATGGCCGGGTAGACATCAGGCCCATTGAACAGGCGAAGGACACCGGATAGATTTCACGGCTTCCGGTTACTGTAACCTCCAGCCATCAAGCGCAATACTTTCATCTCCTTGGGCGAGACTTCTCAGTCAGCATTGGCTCCTCTTCGGCGAACGCCAGGGAAATTAGCCCTGAAATGCGCCTAATTCAATTCCTGAAATCCTGCAGGCGGCCGACGATGTAGGGTCGCCTGCTCATAGGCATACGCCAGCTCAATCAAAGTGCCCTCGGCATAAGGCCTACCCACAAACTGCAGGCCCACCGGCAGCCGGTCTTGCCAGAACCCCATGGGAATAGTCACTGCTGGTAAACCGGCATCCGGTGCCAGTAACTGGTTGTTGTCACCGGCATACTCTTCCGCGCCGCGATCAATATGAGCCGGTGGATTGGACCAGGTGGGAAAGATGATGGCATCAACTTGCGCTGCGTCCATGGCAGCCATGGCGTTCTGCAACAGCTGGTTGCGCTCGGGATTGTTGGGCCAGGTTGGACAAGGAGTTTCCCATTCGTCCGGTGGAATATCCAACGGCGCGGCGGCATAAAAGGAAAACGACCCGCGAGTGGCATCGGCAATCTGACCCGTCTCCAGCACTTCATTCACATCGGTCAGAGGTGGGTTTTCCAGGGTCGCAAAGTACTGGGCCACGTCATAGCGAAAGCGCGGACAAAACGGAATGGCATCGCTGAGTGCTTCAAAATCGGTGATAGCAAATGGGTCAACAATCTCTGCGCCAGCCGCTTCCAGTTCACCAAGCGTCCGCGCAAATATTTCCTTAATCTCCGGGTCGGCCCCGTCCTGATCCACCAGCACCCGCAGCACACCGAGACGCTTGCCCTCAAGACCATCGGCATTAAGGAAATCCAGGTAGTTGTCCTCACGCCGGTTGGGCACTGTCAGAGGATCACTGGGGTCATAGTCTGCAATCACGTTAAACAGGCGCGCACCGTCTTCAACGGTGCGCGTCATTGGCCCAGCGATATCACGATCAAAAGAAAGAGGTATGACCCCATCGCGGCTGGTCAGACCCAGGGTCGAGCGAATACCGAACAGCGCCAGATGCGAGGAAGGCCCGCGAATTGAATTGCCGGTGTCTGAACCCATGCCGGCCACACCAAGACTGGCGGCAACACCGGAGGCAGTGCCGCCGGATGAACCGGCCGGCACATGATTCACGTCATAGGCATTGGCAGTGCGACCAAATGAAGAAGAGATACTCTGCCGGGGACTAAAGGCCCATTCCGCCATATTGGTCTTGGCCAGAATGATGGCGCCAGCTTCGCGCAACTTACGAATCATAAAGGCATCGTCTGGCGGAATACTGTTTTGCAGCGCCGCAGAGCCGCCGGTGGTAATCATGTCTGCAGTATCGTAGTTATCCTTTACCAGCAGCGGCGCACAAAATAGCTCGGGCATGTCTTCGCCGGCAGTCAGCGCAGCATCGATTGCATCCGCGCGCGCAAGGGCATTGGCGTTGACCACGGTGATGGCATTGATGCCGCTGGGCGCATCATAAGCTTCAATGCGACTGAGATAGCCCTGCACGATGTCTCGGCAAGCAGTGTCGCCGGCTAATAGGGATGCCTGTAGTGCGGCGATGGTAGTCTCTACCAATTGCGGTGCTTGGCGCGATTCTGTGCTGGCGGCAGAACTAGTACTCGCGATATTGGCGCCAGAAGTATTGGCGGGCGTATCGGATTCATTACTACAGGCGGTGAGTGCCGCGATGCAGAGTGCGCAAGCCGTTCTCACAAAACTGTTTCCAGATATTTTATTCACGCTGTGCCCTTACTCATTATTTGTCTTGTCTGAAACCAAAAGGCAGCCAATGGGCTGCCTTTCTAAAAAAATCGGACTGCGAATACGGTATCCGTCTTGACCGAGCGCTTAATCCGAGTCCCCATTGATTTCCTCTTCCAGCTCGAGGCGACGGGCGCCGGCCAGAATGCCAGGCAGGGCATGGTTGCCCTCGTGGCAGGAGTATTCATAGATGCCAGACGAGGGGCGCATTGGCATCTCACCGGTCCAGGCCTGGGTGTATAAATCCGGGTCCTCAACGGTGAAGCTGTAACGAACCTCATCATCGGCGACGCGTTGGAAACGTTCGGTTAGCACCATGTTCATGGACCCGCTGATACCATAGCCCTGAGCGACTTCCCATTCGTTGAAATTCTTCGTGACTACTACCAGGGTATCGCCTTCATAGTAGCCCACCGAATCTCCCAGCCACTTGTTGTAAGGCAGGTCGCGATGCTTCTGATCGATTTTCACGATGCGGGCGTCGTGCACCATTTCCACAACCAGAACCACATGGTCCGGACTCTGCACGATTTGCATGTTGTTGTTATACACGCTGCTGATAAACGGGGTACTGGAAGAGAACGCTTTCAGGCAGCGGTCAGAAAGTGCCCTGCCTTCGGGCCCATCGCTTCGCCCCAGGGACTCGGGAAACTGAAACACCGAGCGCGCCTGCTGCCGTCTGATAGCTGCGCCCTGCTCGCGGTAAGGAATCCGGCCATCGGGTGGATCGGTAATTATTGAGGTGCGGTACTTGCCATCAATCTCAGCCAGGGAATCGCCGATACTGAAATACTCAGGGTCATAGCCGCCAACATTGGCTGGATCGTTCTGGCGATTGGTCCCGAAATTCTGGTAATCATCGAGCACAGTGGATGTGGGTTCCAGCGTGTTGATCATAGTCTCTTCATCAATCTCGAGCTCAGTATACTGAGCCGGACGCTGCAGGCCGGTACGGGTCTCGTAGGTCCAGATGCCCTGCAGATCAGGCACACCAAAGTCCAGCATCGGCGCTTCGTAACTGGAATCCTGCGCCATGCTGGCGCTACTACTTCCAAACAAGAGGCCAAGCAAGAGCCCGTTTCCTAAAGTCACTATTGCTGAGTTGATGTGCTTTTTCATATGAACCTCGTTCTGCCAATAAGCCAATAAGTGTGGCGAGTAATCCAGCCAGCAAATTCTAATCAGTTCCTCATATTACGCTAATTTTTCAGCGCGATGTGAAAACGGACCTGCAGATCACGCTGTAGCGACTGCCTGAGACCACTAAATATTGGTTTCGATATAGTGATCAATCACACCCTCAAGCAGGTCCAGCGGCAGCGCGCCCTGCCCCAGCAACACATCGTGAAATTCACGTATATCAAAACGATTGCCAAGGGCCTGCTCAGCACGTTGCCGCAGTTCGATAATCTTCATCTCGCCAAGCTTGTAGGACAGCGCCTGGGCCGGCCAGGAAATATAGCGGTCTACCTCGGCGCGCACGTTAGCAGTGGACAAGGAGGTATTGCTGCTCAGGTAGTCCAGCGCCTGTTGCCGGGACCAGCCCTGGGAGTGAATACCGGTGTCTATCACCAGGCGACAGGCGCGCCACATCTCGTAGCTGAGGCGCCCAAAATGCTCATAGGCGTTGTTGTAAATGCCCATTTCTATCCCGAGCTTTTCTGAGTACAGGCCCCAACCTTCTCCCATCGCGGAGAAGTACAGTTGCTTGCGAAACGCCGGTAATCCTTCAATCTCACGGGCGATAGCATTCTGGTGGTGGTGCCCCGGCACGGCCTCATGGGCAGTCAGGGCCGGCAGCTCGTAAAGCGGCCGCTGGTCCAGCGCGAAAGTATTCACCCAGTAGGCGCCACCGCGAATTCCGCCGATAGGTGCAGGATTGTAGGAAGCCGTGGTGTAGTTGGGGGCGATCTCATCGGGCACTGGCACCACGCCATAGGACAAGCGCGGCAAGGTGCCGAAGAACTCCGGCATAAGGTAGTCGATTTTCTTGGCGACAAAGGCGGCTTCCTTTAACAGCCCCTCTTCGCTGTTGGTGTAAAACTGGGGATCGGTGCGCAGGAACTCGGTGAAGTCCTCGAAGCTACCATCGAAACCCGACTGCGCAATTACCTCATCCATCTCTGCGCGAATGCGAGCCACTTCCGCCAGACCAATCTGATGAATCTGCGCTGCGCTTAAATCGGTTCGAGTGGTATAGACCCTGATCTGGTGCGCATAGAACTCTTCGCCATTTTCCAGGTCGGAGGCTGCAATGCTGTCCGCGGCTGCCGGGTAATACTCATCTTCCAGAAACGTCACCAACTGGCGAAAGGCGGGAATGGCATAGCTACGAATGGCGGCGCGAGTCTCTTCAACAATGTCCGCGCGGACATTCCCCGGTAGCCGCTCGTTCACATCGAGAATGGGTTCGGCCAGGCTGCTCTGATCCGGGTTATCGTAAACCTGTGCCTGCACTGTGGGCAGCACACCATCAATCACTATCTTAGGCAGCACGAAACCTTCGCGAATTCCCTGACGCATGTTCTCGATGTTCTCGCTGAAGTAACGCGGAAATTCCTCGATGCGAGCGATGTAGTCGCGATAGTCCTCTTCGGTATTCATGGGCACGCCATAGCTGGCGCGCAGCGCACCGGTAAAGAATCCGGAAAACGTATTGAAGGGAATGCGGGATGTATTCAGTCGCAAACCATCTATAGATCGTTCCAAAACCCAGCCCAGCAGATCGAAATTGATCTGATCATCACGGTTCAATTCATCACGATCCACCTGCCGCAGTTGGGCTAGAAATTCTTCCTCGCTGCGCAGGCGCCGCGCTTGATCCACTGGCGAAACCTGGGGCAGCAGATGATTGAAGTCGCTGATGCCAGCGCCCGTGGCCAGAGTTGGGTTTTCCTGCAGGCGGTAGTTCCAATAGCCGTCCATCAGGGACTGCAGCTGCTGTTCAGCAGTCTGGCTAAAACCAAGCTGGGCGCTGCATAGCAAGAGCAAAACAATGAATTTATTCATTTACATCCTTTTCGTATTTGCCACCGGTTTCGGCACGATTTGTGGAGCTAAGACTGCTTGCCAGGGGCGCAGCTAAGCGACTCACTGGCCGCCTCGCGTAGCATAGATTGTGTGGTAGCATAACGAAAGTCCGGTTTATTGATCAGTGGGATGCATTGGATTCTGGTCACGCAGATGAACCCATTGAGGCCATCACGCCCTACCGCTCCCCAAACTGCGCACTCACCAGTTAATACCTTAAAAACAACAAGAGAAGCCAAGGCTTCGACAGGGACAGCCACATGAGAACACCAACAGCATTGATAACGGTCATCGGTCTGGCAGTGACCGCACAGCTAGCCTTTGCCGAGATTGAAATCGATCCTGATGCAACCATTCATGACTCACCAACTACATTAATGGGGGTTAATCACATCGGGCTGTCGGTGAAAGACCTGGAAAAGACCCTCGCCTTTTATCAGCAGGCGTCTGGCTTCAAGCTCGTGCATCGCGAAGCGGTTAGCAATAGCGCAGCCGCTGACCAGCTGTTTGGTATCGAAGGCGTTGCCTATGAAATTGCGGTGCTGGAAGCGCCGAATATGCTGTTTGAGTTTATCGAGTTTGAGCACAATGCCGACGCAGCAATCACCAAGATGCCGGTGTTTGGACCGGGCATGACCCATACCTGTTTTCAGACACCCTCCAGCAATTCAGGCTATGACATTTTCCGCGATGCAGGCGCTGAGATACTGTCCTATACCGATGGCCCTATCGACCTCGGCGGCTATGGCGTGACCTATGCCTACGGCTATGACCCGGAAGGCAATATGTTCGAGATGGAACAGCTGGATGCTGGCCCGATGGCTGAGGTTGAGCAAAAAGTACGCTGGATAGACGAAGGGCACAGCATGTGGATGACCCAGGTTGCCCTGGTTACGCACGATATCGAAAGACTCACCAACTGGTATGCCGAGATGATGGCGTTCAAACCCTATCGCATTGGTGACTACGAAGGCCATCCGCGCATGGCGGAGGTGGCGGGCGAGCCTTACTTATCCTTGCTGGCCTCATGGTTTCGCATGGATCGGCGCGCCAAGACCCTGGAGTTCTGGCAGTATCGGGATCCAATCACGCCGGTGAACCAGGGCAAACGTGGCGTGACTGACTTCGGTTATTCCTATTCCATTGAGGTCGGCGACATTCAAGCTGAGTATTCACGCATGGCGGATCTGGGTGTCGAATTTGTCAGCGCACCGGCGGACATGGGTGACTATCATCAGGTCTATGCCCATGATGTGGATGGCAATGTGTTTGCTCTGCGGCAGTGGAAAGATCCTGATTCACCGTTCTCGGTGCCGAATCTGGAGCGGTGAGTGATTGCAGCCAGTGTGCTGCGCCCCACGCAATTTCCACAGCGCAATGCGCGCTTGAGAACTCTGCGTGATTCGATCCCTGCTTGCTCACTTATGCATTTGCTTTCAGGGCTAATCCTCGCTGGCCTCTAATTTCCTGTATAGCGAACGGGTGCTGATACCGAGTATTTCTGCCACCCGTTCCTTGTCGCCATCATGCGCCCCGCCTGATATTGCCTTCTTTACGGGTGAATATGCGCGCCGGACACTTTCCACCGCCGGAAGACAACAACATCATCTATCTAAAAATTCCGGTGGATGTGCTCGGCAAGGGCAAATAGGCTGGTATCATTCTTGGATAGGCGTGGCTGGTCATTCCAAAGACTGCAAAGCTAAACCAGGTCAATCAACAATTAGAAAGGTAACAAGGAACACCCATGAAACTCATGCGAGTAAACGAAACCCTGTCCGTCTCGGGACAAATTAACGAGCAAGATTTGGAAGCACTTGCAGCGGAAGGTATCCAGCTTGTTGTATGCAACCGACCCGATGGGGAATCTGCTGAACAACCCGAATTCTCGGCGTTGCAACAAGCAGCGGAGCGGCTCGGGCTGGAAATTATCGATATGCCTTTCAAGAGTGGTGAGATGCAGCAGGAACATATCGCTGCCCTCACAGACATCATCAAATCAGAAAAAAAAGTGCATGCCTATTGCCGCACTGGCAACCGCTCCTTCTGCCTGTATGCGGCGGTGCATGCCAGCACGGGGGCACCTGAAGCTGAGATTATGGCAAAGGCCAAGGAAGTAGGCTTCGACGTGACAGCGGTGGTGAGCCCCTACTATTCGGAGAGTAAGGTGAACAGTCAAGACAATGTAGTGGATCTCAAGACCAGCGCGAAACCCTCATACGATGTCGCCATCGTGGGTGCGGGCTCAGGTGGTATTGCGGCCGCAGCGAGCATACTAAAGCGCAACAGTAAGTTACGGGTTGCGGTTATCGACCCGGCAACTGAGCACTTTTACCAACCGGGTTGGACCATGGTGGGCGGCGGCGTCTTTGACGCTGCGACCACACGACGCTCTATGCAGTCCCTGATTCCACGCGGGGTGACCTGGCTGCAGCAGTCGGTGGTAGGGTTTGCGCCAAAAGATAATGAGATTGAACTCGATAACGGAGACCGAGTGCATTACTCACAGCTCATCGTCGCCCCCGGCCTGACCCTGGACTGGGCCGGTGTCAAAGGGCTGGCAGAGTCACTAGGAAAAAATGGGGTCACCTCTAATTATTCATACCAGCATGCGTCCTACACCTGGGAGCTCGTGCATAAGACCAAACAGGGCAAGGCAATCTTTACTCAGCCGCCCATGCCAATCAAATGTGCAGGAGCACCGCAGAAGGCTCTCTATCTTTCCTGTGACCATTGGCGCAGAGCCGGAGTTTTGAAAGACATTGATGTCAATTTCTTTAACGCCGGCGGCGTCCTTTTTGGTGTGCCGGACTACGTGCCTGCACTGCAGTCCTATATCGACAAATACGAAGCCAAGGTCCACTACAGCCACAATCTGCAGGAAATTGACGGCGAGAATAAAGTTGCTCACTTCAAGAAGGCAGGTGGAGAAGGTGAAGACGAGATAATTTCTCAGGAGTTCGACATGATTCACGTCTGTCCTCCACAGCGCGCGCCGAAATTCGTCGCCGACAGCGAGCTTGCAGACGCAGGTGGCTGGCTGGAAGTCGATCAGTTCTCCCTACAACACAAGCGCTTCGACAATGTCTGGGGTCTGGGCGATGTCATGAATACCCCCAACGCCAAGACCATGGCCGCAGTTCGCAAACAGGTGCCAGTGGTTGCCCAGAATCTGGTGGACAGTCTCGCTGGCCGCGACATCCACTGCGCCTATGATGGCTATGGTTCCTGCCCGCTGACCGTGGAGCGGGGCAAGATTGTGCTGGCTGAGTTTGGCTACGGTGGCAAGATCATCCCCACTTTCCCAACCTGGATGCTGCAGGGCAAGAAACCAACCCGTCGAGCCTGGGCACTGAAAAAAGATATCCTTCCCGGTATATATTGGGGGGCAATGCTTAAGGGCCGCGAATGGCTTGCGAGTTCAGAAGAGTTGGAAAAGGCCAGGGCGTGAAATGACTCAACACACGGCATCATGGCCTGTTGCCGGGTGGGCAAAACACTACAATAGCCAGGTACTGATGAACGATCTGGTTGCTGCGGTCATCGTGGCAATCATGCTCATACCCCAGTCCCTGGCCTACGCCATGCTGGCCGGTCTGCCTCCAGAAGTCGGGCTGTATGCCAGTATCTTTCCCCTTATCGCCTATGCCCTGCTGGGCACCAGCAGCACGCTGTCGGTGGGACCTGTTGCCATCACCTCCCTGATGACGGCGGCGGCGCTAGCTGAAGTCGCAGAACAGGGCAGCGGCAACTATCTCAGCGGCGCAATTACCCTGGCGGCATTGTCAGGCCTCATGCTGCTGGCGTTCGGCGTCTTGCGACTCGGGTTTCTCGCCAACTTTCTTTCCCATACCGTGGTGTCCGCCTTCATAACCGCGTCGGCGATAATCATCGCCCTGAGCCAGGTTCGACACCTGCTCGGCGTGGAAGCTGGAGGCGACAATGTTTTTGAGTTGCTGCACGGCATCAGTCTTAACGCCAGCGATACAAATTTCTTTACCCTGTCTATAGGCGCAGGCGTGCTGTTATTCCTGTTTGCCGTGCGCGCCCGCGGCGCCCGAGTCTTGAGCAGGTTGGGACTATCCGCACATAGCGCACAGCTCGTTGCCAAGGCAGCACCGGTTGCAGGTGTGTTGGTTACCATTCTGTTTGTCGTCGGATTCGGTCTAGCCGACAGAAACGTCGAAATTGTAGGTGCCATTCCCAGCGGGCTGCCAGCGTTTGCCATGCCAGTGTTTTCTATGGAACTGGCACGGACTCTGTTAATCCCAGCGGCGCTGATTTCAATTATTGGCTACGTCGAGTCTATCTCCGTTGGCAGAACCCTGGGTGCCCGCAAACGAGAACGGGTGAACAGCAATAGGGAACTGATTGGGCTGGGTGCGGCCAACCTCGCTTCGGCATTTTCTGGTGCGCTGCCGGTTACCGGCGGATTCTCTCGCTCCGTGGTCAATTTCGATGCCGGAGCTGTGACACAGGCTGCCAGCATCTACACGGCTATACTCATTGCGCTGGTATCGGTATTTCTGACACCGCTGCTTTATTACCTGCCCAATGCAGCGCTGGCCGCCACCATCATCGTTGCCGTGTTATCACTGATCGATCTCTCAATAATCAGGAAGACCTGGCGCTTCTCACGAGGCGACTGGCTGGCGGTGATGATTACCATGCTAGTCACCCTGGGATTCGGCGTAGAGACAGGCGTAAGCTGCGGCGTACTGACGTCACTTGGGCTTCACCTGTATCGCACTTCCCAGCCCCACATCGCTGAAGTAGGCCTGGTTGACGGCACCGAGCACTTCCGTAATGTTCGGCGCTACAAGGTACATACGGTGCCTGAGATATTGACCCTGCGCGTGGATGAGAGTCTGTTCTTCGCCAATGCCAGCTACCTGGAAGACCAGGTTTTCAAACAGATCTATAATCACGACGCAATTACCCACGTCGTTTTGATGTGCAGCGCAGTAAACGAAATCGATTACAGTGCCCTGGAGGTGCTTGAAGAGCTAAACCGTCAGCTGCGTGAACAGGGCCTGCTGCTGCATTTATCCGAGGTAAAAGGCCCGGTGCTGGACAAACTGCGCGGCACCGAATTTATGGAACATCTCACTGGCTGCATCTACCTGTCCCAGCATCAGGCTTACTCTGATCTGTGCAAACGCTATCGATATAAAGCCTGACTCGCACGAGGCTTTTTCTCACTATCTAGCCCGCAAGTTAAAAAAGCTAGGCACTGCTGATTCGAAAATGGAAAAGACTCACATCGCTTCGGGTAAGCGGAACGCAAACACATACCCACCCAGGGGATCTTCTTCGTACGCTGGCAATGGCTGATAGCCATTGCCGCGAGTAGAGTTAAAAACCGGCACCACGACGATCAGTGTCTGCTTGCCGCCTGGGGACAGATACGTCATCGGTGTACCTTGCGCTGTAAACGGTAGCGGATGGTTCCATACCTCTCTGCCATCACTGAGCGCAGTCGCCCGCACCGTATTGTCGAAGGCGCCGGCACTGAAGATTAGCCCTCCCGCTGTCGTCACAGTACCGCCAGTCTGCGGTGTGCCAACGGTGAGGGGAAGCCCGGTAGGAATGCCGAGGGGGCCCGTATGCTTCGCCGTCCCGATCGGTTTCTCCCACAGCAGCTGCCGGGTCTCCAGGTCGACTACACCAAGAATACCGTAGGGTGGTTGCATACAGGGCACATGCAGTGGCGACATGAAGCGATTGGAGGTATGGGCATAGGGTGTGCCCTGCATACTGTCAGTCACGCCTTCCGGCAGGTCGGCCCGCGCGATGAGCTGGAGCTGGTTCGCCATAAACAGTGGGTTAACGATCATCAGGTTGTTGACTTCATCGACACTGACACTGCCCCAGTTAAAACCGCCTGTCGCCCCCGGGTTCTGCAGTATCATGTCTGTGCCCGGCACAGTGAAATGCCCATCGTAGCGCATCTTCTTATACTCGATGCGACACCAGAGTTGATCCAAAGGGGTCACGCCCCACATTTTGGTTTCGTCCAGCTTCATTCTAAAAGTAGGCAGGTCCATGGAGAAAGGCTGCGTTCCCGCCACGTAATCTTCAGGCACGCCTCCATCCTGCGGCACCGGCAGCTCCTGTATATCGAATAGCGGCTCCCCGGTTTCCCGATTGAGAACGAACACCTCGCCACGCTTGGTGGGCATCAACACCGCCCTCACTTTATTGCCATCGTCATCAGGCAGGTCGATCAAGGTAGGCTGGGAAGGCACGTCATAATCCCAGATATCATGGTGAACCGTCTGATAGGACCAGCGTGGCGCACCGGTCTCGCCGTCGATTGCGACCACCGAGCTGGCATACTGCTCGCTGACTTCCAGGCGGTGCGCACCATAGTAGTCAGGCGTCTCATTGCCGGTAGGCGCATAAATGAGACCAAGCTCTTCATCGGCGCTAAACAGGCTCCAGACGTTGGGCGTCCCGCGGGTGTAAACCTCGCCGCGCAAAGGTTCGGTATAGACACCGGGTCTTCCCATGTCCCAGGCCCAGGCAAACTCTCCACTGAGCGCGTTAAAGGCACGAATCACGCCAGAGGGGGGACCTACCGCGCGGTTATCGATAACCCAGCCGCCCACCACCGCGTTACCACGCACGATACCAGGCGGTGAGGTCTGAAAATTTGAGATGCGCGGATCATTTCCCATTCCAGTGGTGAGATCTACTTCGCCCTGATCACCAAACTGGCTGCAGCGCTCACCGCTAAGCGCATCCAGGGCGATGAGGCGCGAGTCGGTAGTATTGGTGAGGATGCGCGCAGGACATTCCCCGCGATAGTCCGGCGGCGCCTCATAATAGGAAACGCCGCGACATCCCGTGGTGAAATAGCGCGCCTGTGACAGGTGCGCCTGATCAATCAAGGGGTCAAACTGCCAGCGCAGTTCGCCAGCCTCGGCGTCCAGAGCCACGACCCGGTTGCCACCGGTACAAAAGTAAAGCAGCTCGCCTACCTGCAGCGGTGTGGCCTTAAAGGCGCCGCCTGCGCCGGTGCGATAGGTCCAGGCCAACTCGAGGTCGCCGGCATTTTCTACATTGATCTGACTGACCGGTGAGTAGCGTGTCCCACCCAGGGTATTGCCATAGCTGGGCCAGTCCGTTGCGGTGTTGACCGTATTCACGCCGCTGCGGGCAGGCATGGGACTGACCTCATAGCCAGTGCCTGCTTCAAATACGAGAAGGAAAATCACGGCAAAGACTGGCACCACGAGTTTGGCTGCGGTCTCTGCAAACAGCGGTGGCGGCCTGCCCTGGTGCAGCGATCTGCGCATCCAGGGTGTGATAAACAGCAGACCTAACGCGGCGAGAGGTAGAATGCGCGGTGCCAGCGCCCAGAGATTGCTGCCTGACTCATACAGTGCCCACAGCGTGGTGAACACCAGCAGGCCGCCATAGATTTTTGATGCCAGCGGATCCCCCTGCCAAAGCAACATGGCACACACCAGCAGTACCAGGCCGCATAGCAAATAATAGAACGAGCCTCCCAGAAACAGAAGCTGCAGGCCACCGAGAGCCATTGGCACACCGATGGCGCCCAGAAGTATTGGCAAGAGTCTTGGGTTTTTTACCGCTTGATTGGTCATTTGGTAAGACCTTCTTGTTGTTATTGGCAGAGATAACTAGACGCTGGCGCGATCAGGGCAGCGGCATTTCATTACTTTCCTGGGCTCTTGCGCGCTGAAACGCTGCACGCGGTTCATCACTGCGGACCTGTTCCAACCAGAACACCCCGTCATAGGGATAGCTGTTGCCGCGCGTGCCGATGAAATCCAGGTCGCCGTCGTTATCCAGATCCCGGGCCATGAACTTGTCAAACATGCCACGAACTCGTCGCGAGATATCATGGCGAGCCCACTCACCTCGAACTGCTGTCGCGCCAGGATTTTCAAACCAGCCAATTCGACCGAGAGGGCTGTTTACATTGGCACTGGCGTCGTCACCGGTACGGTCACCGCGGCTGTAGCTGCCTGCAACCAGATCGATGTCGCCGTCGCCATCGATATCTGCCGTGGCATAGCCGGTGTGACTGTCTGGCGCGAAAGTACCGATGTAATGAGCATTCCACGCATCCCCTTTGCGTGCGGGCTGCTCAATCCAAACCATACCCCTGGGCGCGGTGCCGATAATGTCGAGACGACCATCGCCAGATAGATCCACATACTCTAGATTGAAACCGGCCATGCGTGCACCGTAAATGCCAACGGCATGTTCGATGAAGTTCAATGTGCCGTCACCTGGATTCTCAAAAATAATCAGGCGGGATTCGCCGCGGGTTCCTACTACGATATCCAGGTCGCCATCGCTATCGATATCCACAGGTTCTGCATTCTGCGGAATACTGTAGTTGCCCAGCACCTGCACCTGCCAACTGTCACCGTCCAGGGGATCACCCTGCAGGGTATGCAGTTCCACTGGCGTTGAGCGGGCGTAGTCTTCGGGACCAGGGGTTTGCGCGCCTTTGTTCGGCGCCGTCAGTTCCGGCACACCATCGCCGTTGAAGTCGGCTGCAAACACTCGTATGTAGGAGCCCTTGTCACGGGTCTGCGGCAGTATCAGGCGCGGCCAGGTTTCACTGCGGGCATTGGGGCCCGGGTTCTGAAGATAAATCAGGTGGGAGCGCTCTGCGGCCGCCACTACATCTAACCAACCATCGCCATTAAGATCGGTAATCACCGCATCTTCCGGTGCCGGAACATCTTCTGCTTCCGCAATCGTAATATTTACCCAGCTATCTGGATCGCTTGATCCAAAATGGACTCTCACATGCCCTGCCACCGGCGGCACAAAATCTTCCAGAAACGAACCGGAATCATACTCGGCATCTGACTCGTGCACGGATACGATGTCCTCGAAACCATCTTTATCGATATCCCCCATCACGAACCCATCACTACCGCTGAAGTTGACGCCAGCGGTGACCGGGTCATCGATGATGTGTTCACGCCAGCTAATGTAGTCGCCGGACACTGTTCGCGCTGTAGTTGGAGTGTCACCAACCGGCGTCTGGGAAACAGCTTGCCCGCTTGCTGAAGCCATCGTGAGTGCCAGCAGTAGCCTGGTGCCGATAGCGGCTTGAATCGTTGTAGTCATTTTTCTCTCCCTGTCACGCCTGATGGTAGCAATGATTCACTAAGTAGTGAATTTCGCCACCCGCTCTATTTCCTGGGCGCTACAGACCGCAGAAAACCTGGGCTTGGCTGCTGGTATGGAAATTGCTGAGCTAATTGGCAAGAGGCCACCGGACCCGCAAGTGGAAGCTGACTGCGCACCCCGATTGATCAAGTTACTACCGGGTAACAAGATATGCAGCAACACACCATTTCTTTTTTCTTTGCAGTACTCATCGACATTTGCATCACCTCTACCATGGATGCCAATGGCTATGGCGCGTTTAGCGCCATCATTCTCATTCCGCTGTCAGCAGTTTTCATCTGGCTGGGCAAACACAGTCGCGCCGAGCTGGGCGTTGTCGTGGACAAGAAATCCCAGTATGGGTTCTCTGTCCTGATTCCAATCCTCGGCGTCAGCCTGATTGCCGGTGCGGCGCTGTTGACTGGTCACACCGACACGACTGAGACCGACTGGAATCGCACCTGGTTTAATGTGTCACTCGCATCGAGCGTCGGCATACTAGTGGTGTTGCTGACTGAGGAGGGATTTTTCAGAGGACTGCTCTGGTCGCTGACAATGCGCACTGGCCACAGCGAAAAGTTTGCGCTGTGGGCAACTACCGCGGCGTTCGTCGCCTGGCATCTTTCTGCGGTATTTCTGACCGAGGAATACGCGCCACCCGCTGTGCAGGTTCCCATCTATCTGGTTAGCGCCACCCTGCTGGGTTTGATCTGGGGATTGATGCGACAACTCAGCGGCAGTGTCTGGCCAGCCTCGATCTACCACGCCATCTGGAATGGACTGGTGTATGAGCTTTACGGTTTCGGTGAGCGTGTTGGCGACCTTGGTATCAGTGCCACCTGGCTATATGGACCTGAGCTAGGTCTTGCTGGCCTGGTTTTCAATGGGGCCGTGTTTTACTACCTCTATGAGCAGAGCGAAAAAGTCGGCGCTGTCACTCAGGTCGATGAATCTCGCACCGAGGAGATTGAGTTGAATACCGCTACATCGCAATAGCAGTGGGAAAGATACCCTCGCCCAGCACAAAACGGGAACCCACCGCTCCGACCACAGCCGTGCGCCGGTTCAGGCTCAAGCCGGCGCGCAGGCGCATAAGCGGCTCGATGCCGGTGCAGTGCCCAGCCATCAGGTTCTGGACACCTATTTCTTTCAGGTTTTCCGCGGTCCAGTTTAAAGTCTCGTCGCTGGCTGCAAACAGGTGCAGCCCACCCATGAGCGCGTGAATGGCTTCATCCTGGATTTGCTCCTGAATCTGGCTGAGGGCATTCACCACACCGGAATGACCACAGCCCAATAACACAATCGGTCCTTGGTCGGTACGAATAACCAGCGCCTGGCTCTCGGGCAGGTGATCTCTCACCCACTCTCCATCGAGAGAAACTTCCAGGGCCGTGCCATAGTTGGTTTCAGGATGAAGTCGCTCAACCGGTCCTGATACCCAGGCCGCAGGAAAAATTTCCGTGGCCTGTTCATGCACCAGGAATTCCACCCCCATGGCTTCAATTCGGCTGCGTTCATCAATCATCTGGTTCGCCGCGATGGCTGACTGCGACACTACCCGGCGTGGCGCGAAAAACCCAGCAGCAACATGCACCCTGCGAATAGCATCAGGATTGATCTCGCGGAGATTCTCGATGATGGGGATCAAGCCCGTCGTATGATCGAAGTGGAAGTGACTCAGCACCACATCGGTAACACAGGACAGGTCTACATTGAGCACCTCAGCGTTGCGAATCACGGTGTCCGGATAGCGACCCGCGTCGAACAGAATGCACTGCCCATCAACCTGAACCAAGGCCGACAATCCCCATTCACCCACCGCCGCGCCGTTGGCAAGATTGGAAGAAAGGATGGTGACACTGGCTTCTGTGGCAGTGTCACCTACCGCAGCATTAGCGTGGGACCAAGTCGTGCAGGTCAGGCCTGTTACCAGACTCAAGAGCGCCAGGAAGTTTTTAATCGTTGCTCTTCTAATCATTACTCTTCTAATCAATACTCTTCTAATCGAAAAATTCATTATCATTTCCAATTCTATCTCTCCAGCTGCACTCAGGCTGACCAAGAATTCAAATATACCTTAAAAGCTGAAGAATCCTTAATCGCAATCTCTCAAGGTTTCAAAGCAAGTCGGCTAGCAAGAGTGTCCGTATTTCAATGCTCTGCACCAGATTGGCAACGGTTTTGATTGCTGCTTTGCTGCTGGCCATGGCGACCCGAGATCGCAGCTGACAGTCTCTCTATCCCGCGCAATAGCCCGCTCTTTAGACTCCCCTAAAGACTCTCCTAAGCTGGACAAATAAAGGGCCAGCGCATACCTTGTACTGAAACGTAACCCGAATACAAAACCAGAAAGAACAAGAAACATCGCAAGGGAGAACCGCATGCGCTTTCGTAATATCCTGCCTGCCCTCGTCATAGCCGCGAACAGCTTTCTATTTTCAACCCAGCTTGCAGCGCAAGCCTTGCCGATACCCGACTATAGTGTGGTCACTGACGAACGTCTGATTAACCCGGAAGATCAGAACTGGTTGTCCTATCGCGGCACACTGGATGGCTGGGGTTATAGCAAGCTGGATGAAATCGATACCGACAATGTTACCGAGCTAGAGCCAGTCTGGAGTTTTTCCACCGGCATGCTGGGCGGCCATGAAGCGCCTCCGGTCGTCAACGATGGCGTGATGTTCGTCACCACGCCGGGCAATCTGGTTTATGCAATCGACGCGGCGAGTGGCGATATGCTGTGGCGCTATCAGCACGATCTGCCGGAAACCTACATTGCCTTCCATCGCACAAACCGTGGCGTCGCCCTTTATGGCGATAAAGTCTATACCGCCACTCTGGATGCCAGGGTCGTCGCACTGGACGCAGCCACCGGTAGGAAAGCCTGGGATACAACTGTCCAGGACAACAACTTCGGCTACTACATCACCATGGCGCCGCTCGCCATTGACGGCAAGATCCTGGTGGGCACGTCTGGCGGTGAACTGGGCATTCGCGGTTTCATCGTGGCACTGGACGCAGAAACTGGCGAGGAAGTCTGGCGCACCTATACCGTGCCCTCGCCGGGTGAGCCCGGCAATGAAACCTGGCCCGGTGAATCCTGGCGGACCGGCGGTGCCGCTGTGTGGGTGCCAGGACATTATGATCCGGAACTCGGTCTGGCTTATTTCGGCACGGGAAATCCCGGCCCCTGGATCGGCGACCAGCGCCCGGGTGACAACCTCTATACAAACTCAGTGCTGGCGCTGGATATCGAAACTGGCGCAATTCGTGACCACCATCAATACCACTGGAATGGATCCTGGGACTGGGACGAAGTGTCCACGCCAATCTTGATGCCGGTGGAACGCAACGGCCGCCTGATCGATGCTCTGGTGCACCCGGGCCGCAATGGCTATCTCTGGACGCTGGAGCGAAAAGCTGATCAGATTAATTTCGTCGATGCCGAACCCTATGTTTATCAAAACGCCTTCGCCAGCATCGATCCCGAAACCGGCAGACCGACTTATGATCCTGCCCACAAACCCACTACCGGCAGCACGACATCATTCTGCCCTTCGCTCTGGGGGGGGAAGGACTGGCCGCCTGCAGCCTACAACCCGGAAACCGGACTGGTATACATACCCGCCAATGACAATCACTGCGGCGTGATTGAGGGCCGGGAAGTAACTTACATGCCAGGCAGTTCATATATGGGCGCTCGCACCCAGATGACCGTGCGGGAAGGCGCCACCCATATAGGCGAGATTCAGGCCTGGGATATGAATACCGGGGAAGAAGTCTGGACCCAGACGTTTGCATCGCATAACTGGGGCGGAATTCTCACCACCAGCGGCAACCTGATTTTTAGTGGCGGCACTACTGACCGCATGTTCCGCGCCCATGACGCCACCACAGGTGATCTGTTATGGGAATTCAAAACCAACTCAGGAATCATCGGCGTGCCCTCCACCTATTCGGTGAATGGCAAGCAGTATGTTGCGGTGCAGTCAGGCTGGGGAGTCGATGCAGCAGGAATGACTGCGCGTCTGGACATGCAGCGCGGTACCCGCACCTTTGTACCGCAGGGTGGTGTGATCTGGGTATTCGCGTTACCCGACTAGATCTTGCGATCGATGCGATAAGGCGCTGTATCAACTGGCGGTGAGTCCCCCGCAGCCATCGCCGCCAGGGTTGCCCCGGTAACTGCCGCCATGGTCAGGCCCAGATGACCGTGGCCAAAACCGAAGTAGACGTTATTGAACCACGGCGAGCGGCTAATCACTGGCAGTGAATCGGGCAGGCTCGGACGATACCCCATCCACGGCGATTGTCCTTCTCCCTCCAGTCCCGGCAGCAAGCGTCTGGCATGGACTGCCATGTCGAACGCTCTGCGATAATCTGGTGCCGCGCTTAATCCCGCAAACTCTACCGTTCCAGCCAGCCGCAAGCCCTCGGTCATCATGGTCGCGGCAAATGCCTGGGGCGGGAACAAAACCGGGCGCCGCAAGGAAATCCCGGGCTGCGGCATAAGCAGGTGATAGCCGCGTTCGGTATCCAGCAGCATGGAGCTACCCAGTAGCCTTGCCAACTCTTTTGAGTAAGCACCCGCAGTAATAAACAACTCATCTGTCGCGCGATAGCCACAGGCCTCGAGTCGAGTCACCCGATTCCCCATCCGATCAAAGTGGGTTACCCGGGTTTGAATAAACTCGCCACCTTGCTGCGAGAAGAGTCTGAACAGCGCCTGCGATAGCCGCAGGGGCGACACCGTATGCCCGGCATCCGGATTGAGTATCGCACCTGCCAGGCCAGGTGCCAGGCAAGGTTCGACATCATTTAGCTCGCTTCCTTCTATAATTTCGCTATTGGCACCCAGGCGCTCGCGATAGGCGTTGTCCCTCTTTGCCTTTTCAAACTGGTCCTTGCGACCATAGACATAAAGCGAGCCCTGCTGCTGAATCAGGTCTAGCGCGGCTGCCTGTCTGGCCAAGGGCAGCAGATAATCAAGTCCCCTTGAGGTGAGGGCATGGATAGCCGCAGCCGAGCGTTGCGATCTCTCGGCTGAACTGTTGGCAAGAAAGCGCATCAGCCAGGGCGTAAAAGGCAGGAGGTAGCCTGGCCTTAGTTTCACCGGCGCCTGTGACTGCAGCAGCATCTCGGGAATTTCCTTCCAGATACCAGGCATGGGTTCCGGGTGGACGGAACCCACGGAGATAATGCCAGCGTTACCGGAACTAGTCCCTGCACCGGGGGGCAGAGGGTCAATGAGTGTTACCTGGCGCCCTGACTTTTGTAGATACAAGGCAGTGCACAGGCCAACGATCCCTGCTCCTACTACTGTCGCCCGAGTCATAATTGTTTTGCCAGTACACTCATGGCAATAGCATAACCCAGGAGGGATTATTACCGTTAGCGCGGGCAGCAGTGATAGGCGTGACAGCTCCAAACTCATGGTTTATTGTACTGAGAATAAAAGGAGCGCCATCATGAAAAGCTTCCAGGAAAATCACTTCGCATCGTTCGGTACGCGAAGTCTCACCAGCACCCTGATCTACTGCGGCCTGCTCACCCTTGCCTCTGTTTCCCATGCACAGGAGTGGACTTACTGGGGCGGCAATAAGGCCTTTAACCGCTATTCCCCTGCCGACCATATCGACGCCGGCAATGTGCAGCAACTCGAAATAGTCTGGCAGCGCTCCGCCATCGACGAATCCATAACCTCGGCCTTTCCCCGCCTCAGGGTCTCCGGAAACCTGCGCGGCACGCCTATCTATATTGATGGCGTTCTATATGCCTCCAATGGCCTGGGTCTGGTGGAAGCCTTCGACCCGGCCAGCGGCGACACGCTATGGGTCCAGGGTCTCGCTGACAATGAGGCGCCGTTGCCCCGGGGCAGCGGCAGCAGAGGCGTGGAGTTATGGCAAAGCGGCGCAGATGCGCGCCTGCTGTCAGTGCGCAACGGCTCCCTGTTCGCTTTAGATCCGCAAACCGGAGAACCCATCACTGCATTCGCCGACAGCGGCCGTCTGAACCTGGTGCCGGAAGGCGCGCAAACTTTCAGTCTTACCTCCAGCGGCCCGCTGGTGGTGAACGATGTGATTATTATTACCGGCACGGTAGACGGCGCCGGTGATAGTGGCACCACATGGCGCGGCGTGCAGTCCGAAGACGTACGTGGCTTCGACGTTCGCAGCGGCGAGTTACTGTGGACTTTTCATGCCGTACCCCGGGAAGGCGAGTTCGGTACCGAGACCTGGGGCAACGACTCGTGGCGCGATTCCGGCGATCTGGGCTCCTGGTGCTGCCTGAGCGCAGATGAAGAGATGGGCTATGTCTATGTGCCCTTTACGGCGCCGACCGCCGCCTACTATGGTGGTCACCGCCCTGGAGATAATCTCTACTCCAACAGCCTCGTCGCCATTGACGTGAGTACCGGCGAACGGGTCTGGCATTTCCAGATGGTGCATCACGATGTCTGGGAATATGACAATGTCGGGCCGCCGGTCCTGGGTGACATTGTGGTCGAAGGTCGCCCGATCAAGGCTGTCATGCAGGCCAACAAGACCGGCTGGGTCTACGTATTTGATCGCGTGACCGGTGAACCGGTGTGGCCGATCGAAGAGATACCAGTACCCCAATCCGACGTCCCGGGTGAACAGCTGTCCGCAACACAGCCCTTCCCTACCAAACCTGCCCCCATAGCAACCCAGGGAATTACCGAAGCAGACATCATCGACTATCCCGAGATCGGACAGATCGCAAGGGCAACCGTAGCCAATTTTGTGATCGGACCAATATTTACTCCTCCTACACTTATCAGCGAAAAGCCAGGTGGCACACAAGGCACCCTGACTCTACCCGGCTCATGGGGTTCGGCAAACTGGAACACCGGTGCCTTCGATCCGGACACCGGCTACTACTATGGTTTTACCAATGACATCCCCCGCGTCTATCGTCTCGAGGCAACAGAAGATCCGGAGGCGGAAATGGCATACTGGAGCCCAAACCGGGAAGCGCCCTACCTCGATGGCATTCCTTTGACCAAGCCACCCTGGGGACGCATCACCGCCATCGACATGAACCGCGGCGAACACATCTGGCAGGTGGCCAATGGCGATTCCCTTAGCGATCACCCCGATCTTGAAAACCTGAACCTGTCCAACCTGGGCATCGCTAGCCGCCCGGCTGCGCTGCTCACCAAAACCCTATTGTTCATTGGCGAAGGCAGTAACAACCATGGCGGCACCCAACCCAATATGTGGGGAACCGCTTTTCGCGCATACGATAAATTGACCGGCGATGTTCTGTGGTCAACCGACCTTCCCTCCGCCACCACCAGTTCTCCCATGAGTTATGTGCATGAAGGCAAACAATACATCGTCGTCGCCGTCGGCAGTCTGGGCGACCCCGGTCAATGGGTTGCCCTGGCCCTGCCTTAAACCAAAAAAGGAACAGTTTGATGAGCTTTGGCATCACCAAAACCATTCCGGCTTCTAGCGGCCAGGAGGGCATCGACTCTCTCTATGATGCTTCTCGCAGCGAGTTTGAATTCCATATGGCCGGCAGTCCTTCCAAACTCAAGGTGGGCGATTTTGTCTACACCATATTCAAAGACGAGTTGATCGGCCGCCTGCCGATAACCGAGTTCATTGGTGGCGCCAAAAATCCCAAGTCTGGGAGACCGCGCACTCTCATCATGGTTGCTTGCCCAGGGGAAAGGCTCTCTACCCCCATTCCCCGCAAGGGCCATCGTGGCACGCGTTACTATGACGGAGCGGATTGGCCGGTATAGTGTTGGGGTGGATTGGCGAGGACAGTGCGGCGACAGGCCACTGCCAGTATTTACCTCTGGCGAGGTCCGCGCCGCTCCGCGGTGCCTTCCTTCCCCAAAGAAGCCCAAACCTGCGGTTCGGTCTTTCTGGCTCACTCAGCGCTGGCCCTTTTACTGCGCCTGAGGTAAACACTGCCAGCGGCCCCTCGACTATCGTGCTGGATTCTCGCTGGGCCATAACGGCTTGCTAAAATCTTGGTTTCTCTATCTTTAGAAGTTCATGCCGCAACTACTGCGAGAGCAGACTTCACCAATTGCTGCATCCTTCCCTATGTAAGAAGCCAAACCTGAATCATCCACTGGAGCATTTACCTAAATGGGAGAGTTTGCAGGGGCGGGTCTTCTTCTTTCATTTAAGTTTGAAAAGTATATCTAAAAACCCATGGAAACCTGAGGGTATCAACTGAAGCGTCAAAAAGACCGCGCCCGACAGTTAATCGAATCCAGAAGCTAGAAGCCTGCCAATCACAGGTCAGGATGACACAGGTGCCACTGCGTCACAGATTGATAGGCATTGCCGATGCGGCATAGCGTCGCCTCCGCCAGGTTATTGCCTAGCAGCTGCATCACATAGGGTTGCAGCTGATCGTTGAATCCGCAGGGCAAGGATAGGGTTGGGGTACCGGCGAGATCAGCTGGAATAGTGAACTGACCCTGGAAATGTTTAACCACTTCTTTCATGGCCTCAGCATCACCGTATTGAGCAGCGCTGTCGACCTCGAATACCATGCCTCCCGATGGGCAGATCACCGCATCAACTTTCTTTAGTTCAGCATTGAATCGCTTGTTGAACTCTCCCCGTTTTTGCGTGGCCTCTACATACTCTGCATGGCTCATCTTCATGCCGATTTCAAGCACGGCTCTGAGGTAGCCGCCATACTCCTGCGCCCGACTCGGGAAAAAATCTTTGTGCGCCTGAAAAGCTTCGTAACCAGTAAGCGGCAACCATAGATTGCGATACTCCATGGGGCCCTCCTGCGGCAATTGAACCTCGACACATTCCATACCAAGCTCAGAGAACTTCAAGATGGCTTTTTCAATGGCCTGCAACAGGCCGGTGTCAGTACCGTTACTAAACCAGGCCCGGTCGATCCCAAGACGCAGGCCTTTCAGCTCTGTACCGATTAGCGGGGGTATTATCACCGGACCAGTTGCTAACGAGGTCTCATCCTTGTCATCGAAGCCGGCTATCGCGTTATACATGGCAGCCACATCAGCGACCGAGCGGGCCATGGGGCCGACGTGGTCCAAGGATTCGGCCAGCGGCAGCACACCATAGCGACTAACCCGGCCATAAGTGGGCTTGAGGCCAGTCACACCATTCGCCATTGAGGGATAGCGAATTGAGCCGCCAGTATCCGTGCCAATAGCCGCAAAACACAAGCCCGCCGCAACCGCTACGCCCGAACCAGAGGATGACACCCCAACCCATAGGGTTTCACCCCAGGGATTCTTGGGAATCGGAAAGTCCGGGTTGTAGGCAGACAAGGCCCCTTCGGTAAGGTTTAGTTTACCGAGTAATACAGCACCGGCGTTGCGCAGCCTCTCCACAACAGTCGCGTCATAGTCCGGTATAAAGTCACGGCGCACTTTTAAGCCACCCATGGTCTTTACGTCTTTGGTAAAGCACAGGTCTTTCAGGGCGACCGGCACGCCGTGTAAAGGCCCACGATAGTTGCACTGCAGAATCTCTTGTTCGGCCAATATCGCCTGCGCACGAGCCAATTCATCAGTCACGGTGGCATAACTCAACAGATCGGCGTCAAGTCGATTCACCCGTTCCAACATGTGCTCGGTGAGCATGACTGGCGACAGTTCCCGGGCCCGAATCTGCTCGGAAATAGTGCTTAGCGATTGATAGTGGAGTGGCGCAGGCATAAGACGATTATTAAGGAAATTGGTTCGGGACTATGGCGCCGGTATAGCGTGTCCGATCATGGTGGCACCTTCGAACACCGCCAGATCCATCACGTTACGCTCATCGATGAAGATGAAATCAAACTCACCGTTTTTGTTGTTGTCACTGTGCAGCATCACGATCATCATTTCACCGGCAGCAATACCCTTATGAATTTCGACTTCAACATCACTGTTAGTGCCTGACTCCAAGAAAGTGCGTCCCACGACGCGATCACCATTAGGAGCACCATTCATAAACGGGTGAATGACCAGCCAACCGTCTCCTTCGATCTGCACCTCGGAGAAAATCAGGGTATTACCCTGCTTCTTTACATTCTCAACGGTAATCCAATTGCTATCACCGTTACCTATACCCGACTGGGCTAAGGCGACGCTACTCGCGAAAGCGATCAGCAGGGTGAGCATTAAAGCTATCTGGCGGAACTGGCGAATTGCTAAATGCATATTGATCCTATAGAGACAATAAAAAGCTGCTGACTGTCACCAATATGAGAGCGATTAATCACTGCAGGCCTGGTTTGCTGCCATAAAAAAAGGCAGGCCATGTATACAGCCTGCCCTTCTCTCAATTGGTTGTCAGTGTTGCAACTTTAACAGGCGCTAACGGCCAGTTTAGGCTGTATTAAACCTTGTTCACCGCAGCGGCCATGGCTTCCAGCACATCCTGAACCACCACCTGTGAAGAGGCGATATTCATACGCATGCGGCCGGCTCCACCCTGACCATAGTTGGAACCTGGGTTCAGATAGACGCCAGAGTTATACACCATCCAATCCTGTAGGTAATGCTCAGGCGAGCGCTTATCATGAGCTTTGGCCATCTCATCAGCACCGATTGCCGCCATTGTCTTGGTGAAGTCCAGGAAAGTCATGTACGTGCCTTCGTTGCGAACATAGCCCACTGAGGGCATATTTTTCTTAACGAAGTCTTCAATCATGGTGTGAGTGCGATCCATGTAGGCATTCGCCTGGTCGAACCAGTCGCGGCCATACTTGTAGGCAGCGACGTTGGCAACCACGCCCAAGGTACTGAGCTCGGCGCGATGATACTTGTTAACTCGCCCCAGCATCGTTGGAGACTTGGAGTAGTAATAGGCGTTCTTCATGCCAGCGAGGTTGAATGTCTTACTGATGGCATTGAAAGTGAGGCTGTTATTCACTACGTCGCGGTCTGGCAGAGCGGAAAACGGAGTGAACTTCTGGCCATCGCGAATCACATCAGAATGGATTTCATCAGACAGCACCACGATGCCGTGCTCCAGCGCCAGTCGGCCAGCGCGCAGCAATTCTTCTTCACGCCACACATTGCCGGTTGGGTTCTGAGGGTTACACACGATCAGGGCGCGAACGTCGGAAGTCATCTTGGCTTCCAGATCGTCAAAGTCGATTTCATATCGACCGTTCACTAATTTCATTTCGCTATCGACGGTCTCTATATTGGCAGCGCTGGCCATGGTGTAGAAACCGGAGTAGGCAGGCGACATGATCAATACTTTACTGCCGCGGGGCGCGAACGCGCGCATCGCAGCAATCATGCCAGGATAAACGCCGTCGGACAGAGTTACCATGCTGCTATCGAGGTCGTTGTTGTGATAATCGCCGTTCCACTTCACTACCTCGTCGCGCAACTCCTCGGTGCTGGCCATGTAGCCCCAGCTGTGGTGCTGAACCCGTTCCATCAGTGCTTCGGTGATACAGGGTGCACACTCGAAGTCCATGGAGGCCACGCCCATGCCAAATTTGAATTCACCATTTGGATAGCTGCGGGGCGGGGAATCCCAGCGCGCACAGTTTTGACCAGCCCGATTGTAGACCTTGTCGAAATCGTATAAGCCATTGGCAAGTCGGGGATAGCTATCAGAAGGGCTGCCGCTCTGGGCATTGGCGGTGGAAGCGGCGGTGGCAAGGGTACCTGTCGCTCCCGCTACTGCGGTAAAACCCGCATTCTTCATGAAGGCTCTTCTATTAAGTCCAACTTTCTTAGTCATCGCGGCAACCTCTTTAACCTTTCTATCTATATGTTTTTATTGATTTTTAGAATTATCAGTAATTACTTAACCATGCAGGATATGCCTGATATGCAATGAGTGCAAGCCTATTGAGCTGGAGCGCTCAAGCGCGTCTCAATACCGTAGTTAACGGCCCTCAGCATCTCTGCGCTCCTGCGCCCTGGCGCCCCGCAAAATATTCACCATGCCGTAATTTCCTTCATGGCAGGCATACTCATACAACAGGCCACCAACCTTGGTCATTGGCACAATGCCGGTAAAGCGGTCGGTGAAAGTTGCCGGGTCCTCAACGGTGAATTCATAGTCCACGGTGAGCTCATCGACACGGGTAAATCGCTCGGTTAGTAGCTTGCCCGCTGACGTCCCGGCCTGGCCAAAACTGGCGGAGAGCCCGTTGAAATTGCGCGTTACCACCACCAGAGTATCACCGTCCCAGTAGCCCCTGGAATCACCGGTCCATAAACCCACTTCTGAATCGAGCGCCTGAATATCCGCGGCTGAGTCGTAAAGCGGCACAATACGGGCATCGTGAATCATCTCAGTCAACAATACTGCGGTGTCGCGGGACTGAAAAATCTGCACATTGTTGTTGTAGAGACTGGGCACGAAGGGAGGTCCGGCATTAAACCCGATAATGCAGCGTTCCGATAAACCGCGATCCTCTGGGCCATCGGTGCCAATGCCACCCGCAGCAATGCGCACAGGGCGGGATTCTCCCGTGGTTGCGCCGCCATACATACCCTGGCGGGCGACAGCGCCTTCCACCAGATCGGGCAATTGGCCATTCTCCGGATACACAATATGAGAGGTGCGCACCAGCTCGCCGATTCCAGCGTTCTCTATCCAGAAGTCGTTATAGGATTCATCTACGCCCTCGATGGCCAGAGCCCCGTCTGAACTCGCATCGGCAGCGGCTCTGCGGGCCTCAATTTCCTCGATTTCTGCAGCAGAGAGAAACTGTCGAGTGCCATACTGCGCGGGCCGCTGCATCGGCACATTCGAGGAGAAATTCCAGACTCCCTGCAAATCAGGCTGGCCCCATTCCGTTCGCGGCACTTCGTAGTCACCTTGAGCCAAAACTTTGCCGGCTATGAGTAGGGAGGCTGAGAGTAGAATGGGAGAAAAAAGTGCTCGGCTGGAGCGGCGCTTCGTGTCAGTCATAGGTCCACTGTTATTTTTTCTGTTTTACTACAAAAAATGGAGAACCAAACAGATTCGGGCCCCGGCGCTTTCGCCTGGGGCCCGCATCAATGCGATGCTTATCAGCCCAGCACGTCGCGGAACACGCGCACCGCAACTTCCATCTCTTCCATACTGCCAAGGGAAATCCGACAGTGGCTGTTTTCCCAGGGTGGGAAGTCTCGTCCTACTGCGACCTTCTGATTCATGCAGGCTTCACGAAAACCTCGAGCCGGAGCGCGCAAATCGACGAAAATGTGGTTGGTATGGGATTCCGGCACCTCGTAGCCCAGATCATTAAGCGCACCAACCGTGAATGCCTTAACGCGATTGTTCTCCTCGCGCTCCCACTCGATATGCTCACGGTCTTCGAAGGAAGTCAGTGCAGCGATGGCGCCGAGCATGCTCACATCTCCCATGCCCCAGGCGCCGCGAATAGCCAACAGCGTCTCAGGATGCCCCATGGCATATCCAATACGCATACCTGCGAGGGCATGGGCTTTGGAGAACGAACGGGTGATGAAAACGTTCTTGAATTCCTGCGTCAGCGCCAGGCCGGTTTGAATCTTGGCCGGATCGCCATAGTCAATGTACGCCTCATCCAGGTGGACATGAGTATTTGGCGAATCCTTGAGTATCGCGCGCACCGTTTTATCGATTACGTCGGGGCCGTGCACGGTGCCTGATGGATTATTAGGGTTACAAATATAAACCAGACCTGCGCCTTTCGAGACAGCAACCATCTCGGGCAGATTCAGCTTAGCGTCTGCGTTTAACGGGATCAGGTTTACTGGTACGCCTGTCTGGCGAGCCGTACCTTCACTGGTTGAGAAAGTTGGACCCGCAGTCACCAGAGGCTTGTCTGCGTTACAAAACGCCCGCACAGCACCCTGCAGCAACCAGGTCGAACCTGAGGCCAGCAGCACGTTGCTGCTGTTAATGTTGAAGTGAGAGGCTATTGATTCTTGCAGCTCAGGCACGTAATCCGGGGCATAGCCGCGACCAACACGCTTCGAGGTGTGCTCCCGAATCGCTTCCAGAACTCTAGGCCCTGGTCCTCGGCCACTCTCATTCTGGCTGAGCTGAATAATGCCTCGATCAAATTCGCCCATTTTCATGGCGTGGCGGGTTTGAGCAAAGGCACTGGGTGTAAGAATGGCGGTACCGCCAATTAGACCGGCTGCGGTGCTGATTCCGGCGGTTTTGAAAAAGCCGCGACGTGTTGTTTTCATTATTATCCTCCTGGTCCAAAAGGCTCGGCTGTCTGCATGGGATTAGGTGAGCTTAAATGGATTATCTCCGCTGATCTCATCATAGCGCCAGCTTCTTGCAAATGCCAAAGAAATAAGGGGATTGGGCACAGTTTTCAGGCAACACATCGAGGTCCCACCCAATCTGTATCAAAGGGTCAAAACCCCCCCATTAGACGGCCGGTCTGGCGGGATGAAAACTTTGTCAGTTTGTAACAGCCACAAGGAATTTTGATGTTTTACCAGTAAACTGCCGCCTTCGCCTATATAACTAGAATTCTGTTATACGCCTCTTGTTGTTTTACAGGGATAGATCTCTCTTCTATGGGTTTCCTAACCAGAATAAAAAGCCTGGGTGGCAAATGGCTGCCGCTGGCTGCAAGCTGCTGCCTCGCCTCTGTTGCCGCATTCATCCCTGTCGCCACTCTGGCGCAGGACACCGTGGGCGATGGTTCCACCGTAGTCTATGCCGCTGATTATTTCGCCGAATGGCAGCCCATCACGGCAAGCGACATGCTGGCCAGGATTCCTGGTCAAGACGCCGGAGGGCCCGGCCGCGGCGGCCCTAGTGGCTTCTCAGGCAGCCCAACCCGCGGCGGCCGCGGCCTGGGAAGCGGAGCCGGCGCCACCGAAATCCTGATTAACGGCAAGCGTACCGCAGGCAAGAACAACTCGACCCAGCAAATGCTGCAGCGTATCGCCTCCTCCCAGGTACAGGAGATTCAGATTATTCGCGGCACTTCCGGTGATCTGGATGTCCGCGGCAGTGGTCAGGTCATTAACGTCGTGCTGTTTGAAGAACTGTCGTCCACCAGTTTTTCATACCAGGGGCAGGTGAACTATTCCCAGGACGACACCATACAGCCCGGTGGCACCTTCGCCGTCAATGGCCAGAATGGGGCGCTGGACTATACCGTCACCCTGCGCAGCGCACCCCGCTACCGCAGCAGCCTGAACAACGAGAGCAGCATACTGGGTGATTTTTCGCCGAACGACACCGTGATCGAAGAAGTCACCGTCGATGGTGTCAATAATGAGCTTAGCTTCAACCTGGCCTATGCCTTGAGCAGCAACAGCACGCTGCAGGTAAATGGTTTACTGGCACAGCGCGATGCGCCCGTAGGCATCGATCGCGTCACCACCAACCTGCGCACCGTTCCAGTTGGCCTGTTGGTAGAGCGAGAAGACAATCCCAACCCCAGAAACAACTGGGAGACGGGTTTTGATTACGAATATGAATTCAACAATGGCTCGCGCTTTAAACTGCTGGGCATCGCCAATCAGGATGACAACGAGCGCACGCGCCAGCGCTATCAGCGCTTCGGTGACAACACCGAGGAGCTCAATCTGTTCCTCGATCTTAATGCCATCACCGAAGAGCGCATTATTCGCGGCTCCTATACATTCGACATTTTTGATGGGCATAGCATTGAAGTCGGTGCAGAACGCGCGCAAACCACATTGGACTCTGCCCTTGCACTCGGCCTGAAGAGTGACTCGGGGTCGCCATCTGATGCAGTAGGCGGCCTGGTACCGGTGAATCTTTCCAATGCCAACTCCACAGTTGAGGAGATCCGCTACGAACCATTCGCTATACACAACTGGCGCATCAATCCCAAGCTCACGCTTGAATCGACATTGCTCTATGAAACCTCAGAAATTAATCAAACCGGTGATGTACTCAATTCCCGCAGTTTCGATTTCATTAAGCCGAAGGTGGATGTGCGCTATGACATCACGCCGACCTTCCAGGTGCGCGGATCAATCGAGCGTATTGTGAATCAGTTAAGCTTCTCTGACTTCGTCGCCGCCAACGACGAACAGGATAACGATGCCGCAACGCTTCGCGGCAATGCGGAACTGCGTCAGCAAACCCAGTGGCGATACACCTTGAATACTGAATATCGTCTACCGAACGATGTAGGCGTGCTTAGCGCCGAGTTTTTCTATGCCGACCATCAGGATGTGATCGACTGGATCGATGTCTCCACTTCGGAAGACAACCTGGCCTCAGTGAATGGCAACCTCGGTGATGGTGTCGAATACGGCACTAACATTAACGCCAGCATTCGCATGGGCATGATCGGCATGCCTAATCTGTTGGTCAACTCCACTCTCAGCCTGCAAGACTCTGAGGTGACCGACCCGTTTGATGGTCGCAAGCGTCGCTTCCGGGTATATCAGCGCGGCCGCTTCACCTTAACCACCCGTCACGATATCCCTGAATGGCGATTCAACTGGGGAACCCAGTACTTCGATCGCATCGACGGCAGCATGTTCCAGTATGACATCAGAGACTTCGAGTTTACCGTAGGCGAACCCTTCTACGGAGTGTTCGCAGAAATCCGTGACCGGCGCGGCATCACCTATCGGCTGGATGTGCGACAGTTAACTGACGGCTCACAATGCCGCGAACGCTGGCGCTATGATGGCCGTCGCTCTGATGGTGTACTCAGTGAACTGGAATACCGCTGCACACATGGCGGCACGCAGCCAAGCCTGACCATCACGGGAAATTTCTAAGGCGCCAACTCTCTTTATACCGGCGTCTGATTCCATTCATGAAATGACTGGACTCACAATATGCGCTGGCATTTGCATTAATTTTTATAAATGGTTTCTCACAATCAGTTATACAGTCGTGTGCGCTTAGCGCTCACAAAGTCCGCTCTAATTGCAGCCTCTATACTTCTTTGGGCGAGCGTCACTTAACGTGACGGTCATACCAGTCAAGATAGCGCTCATAGCGATCAAGCACGAAACTGGGTCGCCGGATGCCATGATGCTCATCGGGATACACCACCAACTGCGTGTCCAGTCCCAGTCGCTTTAACGCCTGGTAGAGTTGCTCGGAATTCAGGATTGGAACATTCCAATCATGTTCACCTCCCATGATCAGGGTTGGCGTCACCACGTTGGCAACATCATTGAATGGTGAAATTCGCTCCCAGTTTTCCGGTGTCTCCCAGGGTAAGCCTAATTCTTTCTCCCACTGCAGCTGATAATGATCGTGACCATAGTTGCTGCGATACAGCACTTCACTGGCACCGGTAATAGCGCCGGCAAAACGATCAGACTTGGTGATGACGTAGTTGGTGAGAATGCCGCCATAGGACCAACCGCCTACCCCAAGCCGCGCCGGATCGGCATAGCCGGCATCGATCGCATAATCTACGCCTGCCATAACATCCTCAAAGTCTTTAACGCCCCAGGCCGCCCACAGTTGACGCGAAAAATCCTGACCATAGCCAGACGACCCGCGTGGATTTGTCATCACCACCACATAACCGTTGGCTGCAAATAGCTGGGCATCGAAATTAAAATTGAAGTCATACTGAGACACCGGGCCACCATGAATGCGCAGCAGGGTCGGGTAGCGAAAGTTTTCATTGAAGCCCGGTGGCTTATAAATAAAGCCCTCGATTTCAGTGCCATCGGCACTTTCAAACTGCACGTTCTCCACCTCGGCGAGCTGCCTCGAGTCCAGAAACTCACGATTGGTAAAGGTCAACTGCTGCAAGTTTCTGCCGGCGCCAAAGAACACCTCGGTAGGTTGCGTCGCATCGCCGATCAAAGCGGCGACATCGCCATCGGCATTCATGGAAAAATCCCGCAGGCTGATGTTGCCCTCGATCACCCTTTCGAATCCCTCGCCGCTACTATCGATACTGGCAAGGTGACGTTCGCCGCTATCCTCCAGGATGAAGAAGATATCGTCTCCATTGGGTGCAAACTGCGGCGAGCCCACATTGCGATCCAAACGTAAAGTGAGTACTCGGGCACTGCCACCTGTAGCGGGCGAGATGCCGAGGTGACCAGTGGCATACCAGATCAGATCCGGCTCGGTGACGGTGGCATAGGTAATGAAATCTCCATCGGGACTCCAGGCCGGGGACGAGTCAGAACCTGGATTAGTCGTTACCTGCAGCAGCGTGCCACCGGCATCAGGGCTGCCAGCCGACACCACCCAGATATCACGGTTGCTGTTTGCATCCGGCTCTTCCGTGCGATTGCTGGAAAAGGCAAGAAGCGTGCTGTCAGGGCTCCATGCAGCTTGAGAATCATCATAGTCCCCCGAAGTAAGTTGGGTGACTTCACCAGACGCCATGTCCTGCACATAAAGATGGGTACGACGACGATCAAGATAGCCCGCGGAGTCGCGCTTGAACTGCAGCCTGTCGATGACCCAGGGCTCAGGCTTGTCATCTGCCTCTTCCTCGTTCTCAGGTTCCGGGTCCCGAATCAATAGCGCCAGCTTACTGGCATCGGGCGACCAGCTATAAGCCGACACACCTTGCTCAATCTCAGTAAGATGACTGGCTTCACCACCGCGACGGTCCAGGCCCCATACCTGGGTCTGCCCATCATTGCGAGAGGCCAGGAATGTCAGGTAGCGCCCGTCCGGGCTCCAGGCCGGATCACTAGCCGAAGCACCGACGCCAGTCATGGGCAGCGGCTCACCTCCCTCGGTCGACACCATCCAGACTCGTGTCTCGGCACTGTCGTCCTCCAGGCTGGTTTGCCTCACTGTGTAGGCAACCCAATCACCATCAGGACTCAGCACCGGATTTCCAACCTGCTGCAGATCAAAGAAATCTTCTGCGGTGATCAAGCTTGGGTTTTCCTGGGCGCTTAATTGCGTCGACAGAGAAACAAGGGCTAGTGGCAAAACCAAAAATATCGAAAACCGCGAACAACGCTTGCAGGGCATCATGGGGTACTCCATTATTTTTCGGGATAAAACTAGAACAGAATCAGTGACCAAAGCGACTTCGCCGGGTCTAAAACAAGACACCTACCCTACCACCGATGTGTCAATTCCAACAGATACTGAGCTCGGGACTCAGCTGACCTCCACTGGAAAACTTTCGGTCACTGGGCGAAATTCCCCTGTTTGGTGAAGACCTTGGGCCGGAGCCGGCAGAAGAGGCAATAGCGGGCAGTGGTAATAGCTGTTGCAACTAACAGCGAGATGTTTAGGAGTTGAATTTACTGAAGGGAGATGTAGACACCAATCGCCTCATTGGCAATTTGATCAACTTGTTTGGTATCAACCACATTGAAACCAATTGATCCGTCGTCATTCTCCCAATGTTCAACGCCCTGCAAGTTGAGTTGATTCAATATATCTTCCCTGATCTCGGGATTCCTCATCGTGAAACTATCAACAAGCGGTTGCTGCGGCTCAATAAGAGGCTGCGCCGATTCGACAAGGGGCGCATCGGTCTGTGCATCGATAGCGTCCTGCGTATCGCAGCCATAGAGCATTGTTGATAATAGTACAGAGGAAACCAGTCTCATCGTTTCGAACTATCCTCGTAGAAGGGAATTACAATCTTTGCTTCTTCTAAGCCGCTTTATCCGTTGATTGCCTCTCCGATTTCGCGTCTGGATCAAGCTCAGGCGGCTTTCGATTCTTAGATTTCTTTAACGTCAGGACGCCATCATCTGAAGGACCATTTTTGAGCAGCTCAAGATCTAACAAATAGTCTTGGGTATTGTGCCATGGCGCATTGTCACCCTGACGGGGAAACAGGTGCATGGCACGCTTGAAGTAGCCGGGACTAAAATCGGTCACCCAATCTCGTTCTTGCATATCCTGCTCATCTTTTCTCAGCACCGGCACGCACTGATCAGTTTCAGTCGCATCCATCTTCTTTAACAGTTCACAAACGAACATGGAGTTCAGGTCTGCTCGTAAAGTCCAGGATGCATTAATGTAGCCAAAGGTTTGAATAAGATTCGGCACGCCTGAAAACATCATGCCCTGATAGAAAAAATGGTCGCTAAAATCCAGCTTGTCTCCATCCATAAAGAACTCAGCACCACCCAGCATCTCCAATTGAATGCCGGTAGCCGTAACGATGATATCTGCCTCAACTTTTTCGCCGTCGGTCATTTCGATTCCGTCGGCGGTCACCTGTTTAATGTTGCCAGTCACCACATCGGCCTTGCCTGAATTAAGGGCATTAAATAAATCCGAGTCCGGCACCAGGCAAAGGCGCTGGGTCCAGGGGTCATAGCTGGGCGTGAAGTGTTTATCCACATCGATCTCTGGCTTGAGCGCTTTGCGCAAGCGCTTGAGAATATAATCCCTGGCCTTGCCCGGATTCTTCCGCGCCTGCTTGTAGAAGTAACTCTGGAATCGAATATTGCGCCAGCGCGTGATGGCATAAGCCCAGCTGGCCGGCAGGATGCTGTTCAACAGATTCGCTAAACGGTCCTTGCCCGGCATGGACAGAATGTAAGTGGGTGAGCGCTGCAGCATGGTAATGTGCTTAGCCTTGTCTGCCATTGCTGGTATTAAGGTAACTGCCGTCGCACCGCTACCAATCACTGCGATACGCTTGCCGCTATAGTCCAAATCTTCTGGCCATAGCTGGGGATGGACGACGGTACCGGCGAAATCTGCCAGCCCGGATATTTCAGGCGTATATCCTTTTGCATATCGATAATAGCCACTGCACATAAACAGAAGGCGCGAGCGGTACTGGACTATCTCACCCTGTTCATCCAGGGTCGTTGTCAGCCAGGTGGAGCTGCTGCTGTCCCAAGCCGCAGAGGTCACTCGCCTACCGAAATCAATGTTGTCACGAACCTGGTATTCATCTACCGCTTCATTGAGGTATTCCAGAATGGAGGGCCCATCGGAAATCGCCTTTGGCCGTGTCCACGGTTTAAATTTGAAACCGAATGTGTGCATATCGCTGTCAGAGCGAATACCTGGATAGCGAAACAAATCCCAGGTGCCACCGACACTCTCGCGTGCCTCGATGACACGATAGCTGTTGTCCGGGCATTGGTTTTCCAGGTAGCAGGCAGCGCTGATACCGGAGATACCTGCGCCAACGATCACAACATCAAGCTGCTGTTCATTGCCTGCTTCAATTTGATTCGATTCCATGATTTAACTCTATAATTCCGCAATTTAGCCCTGTGAGGCTTTGTTTAGCTCTGCGAGGCTTTGATATCCTGAGTACGTTTAAAAGCAGGTCGTTGCAGCAACGCCTGCAGGTAACGCGTGGTATTGGGCTTATAGCGCTCCGACAATCCCAGCCGCATCCCAAAATGCAGAGCATACCCTACCGCAATATCCGCAATAGTAAAACGATCCGCTACCAGGAACTCCTTGCCGTCCAGCGCAGCTTCCACCGCGCGAATTCTGGAGAAAAACCAGATCGTATAGTCCTCGACCACCTGGGGATTCATACGCTCCTCCGGTTCCAGTTTGGTGTATCTCAAAATCAAAGCCAGAGGAAAGGTAAAGGTGGCATCGCTGCGGTAGAGCCAGTTCAGGAAGTCTCCGTATCCCGGCTCATCCGGCGTCACTGCCAGTGGGGTCGGGCCGTACTTCTGCACCAGGTACTGACAGATGCCAGTGGATTCCGTCAGGGTGATCCCATCATCTGTAAATGCCGGCACTGTGCCAAGGGGATTGATGTCGAGGTAGCCCTCACGCTCGAATCGCGGGGGGAACGGCATGATCTCCAGCTCATAATCCAGACCCATCTCTTCCAGACACCACAAGGGGCGCAGGGATCTGGAGTTATAGCAGTGAAACAGCTTCATAGGGTTGGCTCCGGGACAGCTTGTGTTCCGATTCTCTAACCTTTCACCGTTGCGGTGCAAGTCGTCAAGTCTTGCCTGATTGTTGTGCAAAAATCCCGCTGAGCACAGCCGCTAATCTCAGTGCCTGTGCTTTTAAGACCCAAATTCTGGTCACTGCGATAATTAGCAAGGCTGGCACAGCTCTTGCTTACACATGAGCGAGTCGCAAGTTCGATTCCGTATCTTCAAATTGAAGCAAACACCCGATGAGAATTTTCTTCCTTATCGGCAGGGCGCTTCATCTTGGCGAACAAATACAGCAGAAGTCCTGAGGGCCACCAGGCTCTCATCAGTCTCCTAACCAGGCGCACTGAGAAACTCTGCATGACAAAATAAAACAACACGCTAGCAGAAGGAATCGAACTCAATTTAATTTTGTCATTGAGGTTCGTACCTGTGTCTATCCAAAAGAAACTAACCAGTAGCCGTCCTGGGCTGACCCTGTCGCTTGGCGCGGCGCTTTTCATACTACCCATTCTAGTGCCATTGCCTGGACTTGCCGGAACACAGGATTTTAATGGCTTGAACGAGCGGATCCTGAAGCAGACCACAGCGCTGGATCAGCAGGAATCTCAATTGGGGCGCTATCACATGTCACTGGCTGAACCGCTCCACACCCTGGCCCGCATTCAATTGCAGGCGAACCGCTTTGACGACGCCAGGGGCAACGCGGATAGAGCCCTGCAGATAATTCGCTGGTCTAATGGCCTCGAGTCTCCGCTGCAATTCGAGTTTCTGCAGCTAGTCATCGAAATAGAGATGGCCCGGAACAATTGGGATGACATCGATGAAAAGATAAAACATTACACCTGGCTTTTAAGCAACAAATACCAGGGGGACTCTATATCCCGGCTTCGGCACATGCAGTGGTTAGTTGATGTACACGCCGGTGGCGCTGCGCGCGATGAAAAGGAACGGCGAGCCTATCACCTTATACAATCAACTGGCATCAATGAGGTCGCAGTGCAGTACGCCCAGGTTCAGGGTCTGACTGCCGAGCCGCTCTATGCGAACCTGTTGTTCTCGCTCTCCAGAGCCTATCACCGGGAAAATGAAGATATCCGCCAGCGTGGCAGTGTGAGTTACAGATTACGGGAACTGTATCCAGGCCTGCATATTCTGGAGGACCGGGATGTCGCTATCGCCAGACGCTATCGCTTCGGCCTTGAGAAGCTGGAAATGCTGCGCGATGCAGTGAGCACATCACCTGCGTTCGATACAGAGGCGGTGCTACTCAGTGAATTTTATATAGCCGCCTGGAATGAACTCTATGGACAGGAGGAAGACCTTAAAGCCTCGCTGCTGCGCATAGACAATTTTCATGCCCATTCCGCAATCAGCAAAGAGCGAATCATGCGTCTGTTTGAGCTGCGCGCCAAGTTACCTCATCATCGTTTGGTGCTTGATGCAGACTACCTGAGTAATGATCTTGTCAGCGCTGGTGACTAGCATGTTCAGACTAACAGGCACCTGCTCGACAGGGTGAGTCTGCCTAATCAAACAGTGACGCCAGCACCCGGCGCTTACCCTGGAACGGGCGGCGGCCGTGCATGACCAGAAAGTTGTCTACCAGCGCAATATCCCCGGTTTGCCAGGGCAGATCGAAGGTGAGCTCTTCGCCGGCGTCGCACACAATGCGCATATCACTCTCGGCAATTGCCTGGCCATCGCCGAAGCTCACCGATTTGCTGGCCTGATTACGGGCGTCCTGCCAGCCACGGAAAGCGGCAATAAGCTGATTGAAAAATACGCGCCGACCGTCGTCGAGCCTGCGGATTGCAGGTAAAGCTGATGTGGTAGCTCGCAGGCTGTCATCGACCAACCATTCAAAGCCGTAACCAAGGGCCGACAGCCGCGCTTCCGCCTCTGCCTTGGTCGCTACGGACAGAGTGCTGTGCCAGGAGCGTCCCTGTCCAGACGCCAGGTCAGCGCTGGCGGGCATGACGTTGGTGTAGCGCACCCCCTCTTGCTCGCAGCGGCTGACGAATTCTGGCGCACGCTCTTCCAACACCGAAAGCACGGCATCGGATCGGCACAGCGGCGTCGCGCCACCACTGCTGGGCGCCAATTCGCAGTAGAACATCAGCTTACTTGGATATACCGGGGTCTGAGCCATTTCATGGTGGAGATAGATTTCCACTTCCGGTGGCGCTTCATTGGCCGTAAACACTCGCTCCGTGCGATTCTTGCGTACTGCATTGGACAGCGACTCAGCGTAGCTGAAATTTGCCAGCCCCAGGCTCTGCACCACCCTATCGAAATCAAGGTCTGAGCGAGCGGGCAAGCCGCGAAACAAAATGGCGCCTCGCTCTGCTAACTGCTCAAGCAGCAACTGTTGGTTCGCCTGCACCCAGGCCGCTACTGCGTCAATATCCTGAAGCTCAGCTTCAGCCTGATAGATGAGGGGAAAACTGGTCCCGTGGTTAAGTTGCTGCGCAAGCGCGACTTCATGTACGGCTGGAATCATGGTCTTAATCGTATATTGGATAAAAGGTATTGAAGGCGGCTTGGCAGAATACCGCGGGGTCATTAAAACGACGGTTGCTGTTTAATGCCGAAATTGCCTGCATTTCTTCTGCGCTCAGCTCAAAGTCAAAAAGCGCAAGATTTTCTTTTAATCGCTCCTTGCGCGCAGTCTTTGGAATGATCGCGGTGTCTCTCTGTACACCCCAGCGCAACACAACCTGCGCTGGTGTCTTGCCCAATCTCGCCGCCGCTGTTTTCACTGCATCCGTTTCCAGCACAGACTCATTCTCCGCCGCCATATCCAGTGAGACATAAGACAGTGCGCCCAAGGGAGAGAAGGCCGTCACCGTTATGCCGTAATCCTGTGCCAGCTTGATCAGTCGTTCCTGAGAGAGGTAGGGATGCGCTTCAACCTGAAGCACTTCGGGCTTTTGTTTGGCATAGGCCATGAGGTCATGTAACAGGGCCGAGTTGTAGTTACACACCCCGATGTGCTTGACCAGGCCAGACTCTTTCAAGTCTTCCATGGCAGCCCAGGTCTGGTGCAGAGGAACCGGGTCGATTTCCATGCGCGGCGCTTCGGCATCCGGATCAAAAAACCACTCCGGCGGATATCGCACATCGAAGTCGACAAACTTCAGGGCTATGGGAAAGTGAATCAGGTACAGATCAAGATAGTCGAGAGCGAGGTCCGAGAGCGTCTTTTCGCAGGCCGCACGCACATGTTCGGGCCTATGGTAAGTGTTCCAGAGTTTCGACGTCACCCACAGTTCTTCACGCTGGCACAGACCCGCGGCCAATGCAGATTTGATGCCCTCACCGGCTTCTTTTTCATTGCCATAGTCTGCTGCGCTATCTAGGTGGCGGTAACCGGCCTCTACAGCAGCATGCACCAGATTAGCCGTATCCGGCTTATCGATCTTCCACAAACCGAATCCGACCGCGGGCAAATTATCACCGCCGAGGGCAAAACTGGATGGCATAAAATTCTCCTTGGACTAAATTACTTAACAACCACTTACTGCGATGGTCGTCCCAACAATTTGCACTTTAACGTAAGCAACAAATCACTCTGTCTGCTTACCGACAAACTACCAAACTAACACGTCAGCCAGACCCTGTGCTGTCGCGTAGTCTTTCGCTGCGACTACTTCGCCAGTCGCAGCGGAATGCTGGGCAGCGCTCGCCACCAGCATGGCCCAGAGACCCTGCTCGCAGGTCGCGCTGTCCTGCGCCTTGCCTTCCAGCTGATCGATAAAGGCCTCATGTTCGAAAAAAGTCGCGCCATGATGCCCGCTGGGTTCAATTGGGTCGGGATAAGTCACATCAAGCCCGGTATAGGCGGGATGACCCGCCACCTCAACCATGATGCTGGCCTTGGAACGTGTGCCCGCTGTAAAACTGGACCGCTCCGTGGCCAGGATGCGCCCTTTCTCGCCGGTGACGCCTAGCTCTTCATACAGTTCCTGGCTGAACATATTGAGCGTGAAACTGGCTTTCACCCCATTGCTGTACCGCATTACTACCAGGGCATGATCATGGATGTCTGACTGCCTGCCCTCGTATTCAAAGTCGACAAAATTGACCGCTTGACCGCTCATGGCATACACGGTTTCCACCCGAGCGCCTGCCATCAGGTTAATCAAATCGAAATAATGGCAGCACTTCTCAACCAGTGTGCCGCCGGAGTACTCGTTGAACTTGTTCCACTGTTTCACCTTGTCGAGAAACGGCGGACGATACTCACTCATGGTCACAGTCTTGATGGCGCCGAGGCTGCCCTGCTGTTTCACTTCGTGGAATGCATCCAGGTACTGCGACTTGTAGCGATACTGCATGCCGAGCTGAATTATGCCGGGATAGTCCTGCGCCAGCAGCAGCATGGACCGGGCATCCTGCAAGCGAGTAGCCATGGGCTTTTCAATAAACAGCGGCTTGCCGCTGTGTTTAATCTGCTGCAGCACATCGAAGTGTGTGAAGTTCGGTGTACAAATAAAGATCGCGTCGACTTCAGGATCGGCGCAGCCGGTTTGCAGATCCTGGTAGACCTGAAAAGGCTGTGCTGAATATTTTGCGAATTCCTCTTGCGCGAGACTAATGCTGTTAGCATCAACATCATAAACACCGTGGATTCGCGCCCGCCCCAACAGCGTGGTCACACGCATGTGTTCCCGACCAATCATGCCGCATCCGACTATCAGCAACTTAAAACCGGGCTCACCCTGAGCGCTATAGTCTTTGACGCGTTCGGCGCGCTCAGTGGAAGTTTCGTTGTAGAAGTGACTGCGGGTCATTGCTTTTTGTTTCTCATCATTATTTCTCAAGCCCGTACTTTGAGCGGCGCCGGTTCACGGGTGGTAAACCAGAACCAGCCCATGGCATTAAGCAGAAACAGCAATCCCAGCAGGGGTAAGAACAGCTCACTGATACCGCCTACCAAGCCGACCGGTGAAAACAGCAGATACAAAGCGACCACGCAGGATAACAGCGTGACCGCACAGGGGATGGCGAAGCGCCACGGAGTTAAGTCCACCAGCTCACGGGTATGATAGCTCCATTCCTGCTCGCGCGGCTTGATTGCGACGAGGGACAGCATGATCGCAATCTCCACCACGAACAGAATCGCGTAAAGATGCAGAAAATGAATATTGATCTGCTCATTGAGCACGAACTGAAACAGTCCGTATGCCAGGATGTGAAACACAATCACAATCTTGGCGCCAAGTGCAGGTACCCGCCTGGTAAACAGGCCCACGATCACGATGGCAATGACGGGAATATTATAGAAACCAGTAAAGATACGAATGATCTGCCACAGCCCCTCAGGTGCATATTGCAGCAGCGGGGCTACTATAAAAGAGAACAGGGCTATTACCACGCTGGCACGTTTGGCGACGGCTACCATTTCTTTATCGCTGAGCGCATCACCCTTCAGCGGTGCGTAAACATCCAGGCAGAACAGCGTGGCAGCGCTGTTGAGCAGAGAATTGAAGGAGCTGAATACTGCGCCCAGCAGCACTGCGAGAAAGAAGCCAGTGGCATAGACCGGCAACACATCCCGGATCAACTGGGGATAGGCAAGGTCTATGGAATCCAGCTGATCTCCGTATAGATGGTATGCAATGACACCCGGCACCATCATCAAAAATGGCACCAGTACTTTAAAAAAGCCGGAAAACAATACGCCCTTCTGTCCTTCGGCCAGATTCTTGGCACCCAGGGTTCGCTGAATTACATACTGATTCGTGCACCAATAAAACAGGTTTGCGAACACCATGCCGGTAAACAGTGTAGCAAACGGCGTAGGGTCGGCCCCAGAACCAATCGCATTCAGTTTTTCCGTGTCGGTGGTAACGACGATCTCCATGCCCCGCAGGATGCTGCCCTCCCCCAGCGCGGAAAACCCCAGCAGCGGTACTGCCGTGCCAATGAGCAGCAGTCCAACACCGTTAAGGGTATCTGACACCGCTACTGCTCTCAGCCCGCCAAAGATGGCATAGAGAGCGCCGATGCAGCCTATCGCTATAATGGTGATGACTAGCCCGGTGCTATAACTCACCGCCAGCAGATTGGGTACATCGAACAGCTGCAGCACGGCAATGGAACCCGAATAGAGCACACCCGGAATGGTGACCAGGCCATAGCCCACCATGAACAGCACTACCGTCATCCGGCGCACGCCATCGTCAAATCGGTCACACAAAAACTCGGGCAGGGTAGTAAAGGCACCAGCGAGATAACGCGGCAGGAAAATAAAGGCCATACATACCGTGGCGAAGGCCGCCGTCACTTCCCATGCCATACTGCTGAGATTGAATCCGTAGGCGGAGCCATTCAGTCCAATGAGCTGCTCGGCGGACAGATTGGTAAGCAGCAGGGAGCCGGCAATGAACACAGCGCTGAGCCCGCGGCCCGCCAGGAAATACCCATCCCTGGTGCTCACCTCGCCACAGGTCTTGCGATAGGACACATAGGCCACCAGCGCCATAAAAAAGACGCAGCTACCCAGAGTCAGGCTAAGGTCAGAGGTACTCAATGACTGCTTCCGCTATTTATTGTTTGTTGTTTTAGTAGTATTACTTTGCTGGTGTTAGCTCGCTGATGCTGGCGTTGAAGCAAGGTTCTCAGACAGCGACAGCGCGGACTGCCGCCATTCTATCGCAAAGCAGCGCGTTCTGGTCATTCCTTTTATCTGTGTTAGGATTCTGCAGTTCAATCTATCGAGTTTTGTGAGGTTGCAATGACAACAGCCATCGGGTCCCGACTAACTACTTCTGCTGCCGCGCTGGCGCTTTTCGCTGCAGCCTTTCTGACCGGCACCGCGTCCGCCCAATCCATAATGGAGCGAGTTGAGCATAAATATGCAGACAACGATGGCGTGTCTATTCACTATGCCAAGACGGGCAGCGGCCCCCTCATGGTCTTTATTCACGGCTTCCCTGACTTTTGGTACACCTGGCACCACCAAATGGAAGGCCTGGCAGATCGCTATACGGTGGCGGCGTTGGATACTCGCGGTTACAACATGAGTGACAAGCCCGAAGGTGTAGCAAACTATGACATGGCCATGCTTACCGCCGACGTTGCTGCAGTTATTGAAGCGGAGGGTCAGGACAGCGCGGTAATCGTGGGCCACGACTGGGGTGGCGGTATCGCCTGGAGCTTCGCTGCCGGCTATCCGCAGATGACCGAACGCCTGATCATCATGAACCTGCCTCACATCAAGGGGCTGCAAAGAGAGCTGGCCACGCTGGGTCAACAGCATGAAAACTCTCAGTATGCGCGCAATTTCCAACAGCCCAATTCCCACGAGAATATAAGCCCAGCGGGTCTGGCAATGGCTCTGTCCCGGGGTGATGCGGCGCTTCAGGAGATTTATCTGGAGGCATTCGAAAACTCCAGCGCCGATGCCATGATGAACTACTACCGCGCCAACTACCCACGTGCTCCCTACGAGGGTGGACCCTGGGCCGAGCTGCCGAGAATTCAGGCACCGGTACTGCAGTTCCACGGACTCAATGATACGGCACTGCTTGCGCCCGCGCTGAATAACACCTGGGAAGAGCTGGACCAGGACTGGACGCTGGTCACTATTCCCGGTGTGGGCCACTGGCCTCACCATGAAAAGCCAGAGATGGTGACCAATATGATAAGGGCCTGGCTGAGCCTGCATGAGTGAAACCCAGTTTTCCTGACTACAGACTGCGCTGCGGCTGGAATGCGCTGCTTTCGAGGCGAGAACCTGCCCCGGCACTAAGCACCGACATCGACTCCGACGTTGCTATTATCGGCGCTGGTTACACTGGCATCGCCATCGCCAAACGCTGGCAGACACATTATCCTGACCAATCTGTCGCCCTGATCGATTCCAGTGAAATTGGCGAGGGCAATCCCGGCCGCAACTCGGGCTTCCTGCTGGAAACTGCCCTGGCAGAAGATGCGGACGCGGCCAACCTGGATCGAATGCGCCGCAGCAATGCGATGATTGCAGCGACCCTGCAGGACATCTTGCGGGATATTGAAGACTCCGGCGCTAGCGTAGACATCGCCCGCGCGGGCACCTATCGCGCCGCCGCCAGCGACATTGGCGCACGCTCAATCGCTCGCTACGAGGCGTTTCTGCAGGCCTCCGAACTTCCTTATGAAAAGCTGACCAAAAGCGACCTTCAGCAGCGCATTGGCAGCAGTTATTTTCAGGAAGGCCTGTACTCACCCCACTGCTATCTGGCGCAGCCCGCCCAGCTCATCCGAGCGCTATTCGCTGCCCTGCCCGATACCGTGTCATGCTTTGAGAACACACCGGCGCTGAGTATTGAAAACCGCAGCAGCAGGTGGCTTGTCACCACTCCCAAGGGCAACATCCAATGTGACACGCTATTCCTGGCCAACAATGCTTTCGCCAAATCCCTGGGCATCGGCCAGTCTCAGCTGGTGGCCATGTATACCTATGCGGGGCTCACGCCCGCACTGCCAGAGTCCCTGCATTCACAACTCGGCTCTGACAGTAATTGGGGCCTACTGCCAACCCATCGCCTGGGCAGCACCTTGCGCCGTACTGTCGATCAGCGCCTGCTGATTCGCTCTTCTCACGATTATGAGCATGAGGCCAGCAGCAGTCATGTCAGAGACTCCCTTACTCGCAGGATGCACGCGCGCTTTCCTCAGCTTAAAGGTATCTCGCTGGAGTCAGTCTGGGGCGGCGCGGTAGGTTTCACTTACAATGGTGGACTGGTTTGGGGAGAAGAAAAGCCGGGTCTATTTGTATCTGCCGGGTGTAATGGCGGCGGCACCGTCAAAGGCACACTGCTCGGTCGGCTTTTGGCAGACCTGGCCGTCGGCGCTGACGTGCCAGATGTCACTGATTTCTTCGGCAAAGCGAGCTGGATGCCGCCAGAGCCAATTCGCGCGCTCGGCTTCCATATCACTTCGCAGCTGGAACAGTGGGCCGGGCGAGCCGAAATGTAATCCTGTGTGCAGATATGCTTTAATCGAGCTAAACAAGAATTAGCCGTCGCCATGGAAGTCACCGACTATATTGGTCCCCTCTCGCTAATACCTGCCACAGTTGCGATTCTGCTGGCGTTTATTACCCGTAACACTGTGTTCTCCCTGGCGGTTGCCTGCCTGGCTGGCGTACTGGTGGCAGGTGAAGGACTTTTGGGTTTTCCCAATTTATTGGTCGGTGCCCTGGGCAACGAAGATTTCTCCTGGATCTTTATGCTAGAGCTATTCATTGGCATCCTCATTGCCTTTTTTCAGCGCACTGGCGCCATTCTTAATTTTTCTCAGTTCATTGAGAACCGAAAGATGACCCGTAAACGGGTGCAGCTCATCTCCTGGTTCATGGGCATGTTCGTCTATTTCAGCGATTACTTCAGCCCACTGTTTGTGGGCTCCACCATGCGGGCCCTTTCTGATCGCTTCAATATTTCCAGGGAAAAGCTCGCCTATATATGCGACTCCACTTCCGCGCCGGTGAGCATCCTGGTGCCGATCACGGGCTGGGCGGTGCTGGTAGCTGGACTGATCATCGGTATGGGACCAATCGAAGATGCCGGCGACGCCATGACTGCGTTTATCATTTCGATTCCCTTCAACATCTATTCTATCCTCGCTGTGGTGATGGTCGGTTTAATCGCCTCCGGTATCCTGCCGGACTTCGGACCCATGCGCGTTGCGGAAGAGCGCGCCATGAAGGAAGGCAAACTGGTGCGGGACGGTGCACAGCCTCTGATGGGCGACGAACTCACCAGCATCGACCCATTCCCGGGCATCAAGACCAGCCTGTTCTGGAATTTCCTGTTCCCGGTTCTGCTGGTGATCGGCTTTGCGCTGATCAGTGTGTTTCTCATCGGCAGCGCCAGGCCTATGGAATCCTTCCTGCTGGCATCGGTGATGGCTGCGACTGTCATGCGCGTGCAGGGGGTTCCACTGTTCGAGATTACCAACACTGCCATGGCCGGCATCAAAGGCATCATGCCCGCCGTAATAATACTTGCCTTTGCCTATGCCCTGAATGACCTGTCGGCCGCGCTCAATACCGCTCAATACATCATCTCGGTGACTGAGTCCTGGCTGACTCCCAGCGTGCTGCCGATGCTGGCGTTCCTGATTACAGGTTTTGTTGCCTTCTCCACAGGCACATCCTGGGGCACCTATGCCATCATGATCCCAATCGCCGTGCCGCTTGCCTTCAGCTTCTCCGGCAATGAATTGGACACGGTGGTATATGCCACCATTGCGGCGGTTTCTGGTGGCGGCGTGTTTGGTGATCACTGCTCACCCCTTTCTGACACCTCTATCCTGGCCTCGACTGGCGCTGCGTCTGACCACATCGACCACGTCAAAACCCAACTTCCCTATGCCGCCATTATCGGGGGGATTTCGGTTCTGCTGTACTTATTGGTGGGTAGCGCTTTCTAGCGCTGCCGCGCAGGCTCACAGCTTTCATCCAAATCGGGATTTCAGGCTTGGTAGCAGTGAAAACAGCGCAGCATGAAAAGTAAACAAGAGGTCGGGGTTAACCCCGCGCAAGTAATGCCTGTGCCAAGTGCTGCAGGGTGCTCCCGCAATCTGCCAGGACCTTCAGTCGCAGCATGTCGTCGGCCCGGGTCAGCCCCTCGTTGATACACAGGATCGGGATGTCATTTGCCTGGGCAAACTTACAGAATCGAAAACTGGAAAACACCATGAGTGAAGTGCCAACCACTAATAGCGCGTCAACCTGGCTGAGCTGGTCATAAACGGCGTTCACGATTTCCTTATTCACGGAGCTGCCGTAAAAAACCACGTTGGGTTTCAGAAGACCACTACAGCGAAAACAGCTGGGCACTTGCATGTCATTCAGCACTTCGCCTTCGATCTGAGCATCGCCGTCGGGCGCTGCGGTCACCTTGATCTCATCCAGATGTGCGTTGTTCTGCGCCAGCCAGTCCTGGACATCGGCCCGGGTCACGGTTTCACCACAATCCATGCAGATCACCTGGTCCAGGCGTCCATGCAGATCTATGACTTTGCGATGCCCTGCCTTCTGATGCAAGCGGTCGATATTCTGCGTCACCAGAGTCTGAACATAGCCGAGGTCTTCGAGCTTACTTAGCGCGATATGGGCAGCGTTGGGTCTGGCGTTGGCGACGTTGGGCCAGCCTTTGTAACTGCGTGCCCAGTAACGCTGGCGTGTCGCGTGATGGCGAATAAACTCCCCATGCTGGATAGGCTTGTCGGATTTCCAAACACCAACCGCATCACGATAGGTGGGAATCCCTGAATGCTGGCTGATACCGGCCCCGCTTAAGGCCAACACGCGGGGGTGCTCTTCTACAAAAGCCTGTAGTTCTTCAACGCCAACGCCGCCCACAGCCGCACCGCTTTGCAGCTGCGCCTGGACGAACTGAACTTGACCCAGCGGATCAGCGGACACACACAGCTCCCTCATCGCAAGCCAGCCGCTGTTGTAAATTTGAACTTGTCATTGCTAACTCTTTCGGCGCGCCAGCCCCAGTCGCTGATGGCTTTTCCTTTCGCTGATGGCTCCTGTTTTACTGCGTTACGGTACCGGGCATCACCTCGAATCCTGCATTAAAGGTGATCAACACAGCCGCCAGCCGTAACAAAACACGGCTGTCACCCAACACCGAGCCCACGCCTGCCTGCAGCTGTTCAGCGAGAGTTGTCTGTCCCATGATTACGGGATGCAGATCAGTACGGTTCATGATAATGGTGGCGTCGGCTGCATTGGACTGATAGCCCTCGATATTAGTCAGGGTGCCGCCGCTCAATTCCACTACGAATTCCTGGCCCGTATCCGGCGTAACAAAATTGATCACGAACTGCTCACCATCGGCACGCTCACTGTCGACTCGGGTGGCGACAGCATCCCACCACTGGCTGGTAGTCATGGCTCGCGCCAGACTCGGGCTGGTGCCGCGCGGGCCAGGCACACTGCCAGTGCCATTACGCAGTTCCTGCGCCGCCGCCAGAAAAACGTTACGCATGCTCGCACTCTCGTACTGATAGCCAAGCTGTTCGAAAACAGCCGCCAGCAAGTCTTTGGCTGAAGCATTTTGCGGCTCGGCATAAACCAGCTTGTTGAGAATCTCCATGGCCATTCGGTAATCCCCGCCGTCATGGAGCTCCTGCGCCTTGCCCAAGATCGCCGCAGCGCCCCCCATCATTTCCACATACAGCGGAGCAGAGTCAGTCGGTGACAGAGGCGCCAGCGTCGCCGGATTACCATCCCAGTAACCCAGGTAGCGATTCAGCACCGCGCGGGAGTTATGAAACTCGGAACCATGATACTGGCGTACCGACCACTGCTGCTGCAGACTCTCAGGCACCTTATACTCGTTGTGAATTTCGTTAATGGTCACGCCCTGATTCGCCAGGTTAAGCACCTGGTTATTAAGATTGGCATAGGCATCGCGCTGCGCCCGCATCACTTGCTGAATACGGTCATTGCCCCAGCGCGGCCAGTTGTGTGAAGACACTAACACCTCGGCTTCACGACCATATCGGTAGAGCGCCTCGTTGATGCCTCTCGACCAGGCCAGCGCATCTCTCACCAGCGCCCCACGTAGGGTATAAATATTGTGGATGGTTGCCGTGATGTTCTCGGCGGCCCAGAATACCTTCTGCTCGGGGAACCAGGTGTTCATCTCAGCCGGCGCTTCGGTGCCAGGTGTATTTTGAAACACCATGGTCACGCCATCGATGACATGGGTTTCGTAGTCATCCTCGATGACCAGAGAGGGCGCGATCAGCCCCGTGGTGCCGGCGGCCAGCCCCTTGCCGATCGCTGAGTCCACCTGACCGAAAGGACTGGAAGGTATCAGGCGCCCATATTGCAACGCCGCACGGCGTGACATGGCATTACCAGCATAGACATTTTCGGAAATTGCCTCTTCCATAAATCCTGACGGTGCGATTACCTGTACTTCACCGGCCGTAACCTCGGTTTCATCGATGATGCCATGCACGCCGCCGAAGTGATCGATATGGGAATGGGAGTACACCACCGCCTTGATCGGAAATTCACCGAGCTGTTCGGTCGCTAACTCGAACGCCGCTGCGGCCGTTTCATCTGTCAACAGGGTATCGAAGATGATCCAACCCGTATCGCTCTTCACCAGGGTCATATTGGCCAGATCGAAGCCCCTGACCTGGTAAAGGAAATCAGGTACGACTTCGAACAAGCCGAAGTTCATGTTGAGCGTCGCTTGACGCTGCAGGGAAGGATGAATCGAATCGTGGTCTTCACCAGTTAGCAAAAAATCATAACGAGTCATGTCCCACACTATATTTCCAGCCGCGCCGATAATCTGACGCGAGTCAGGCTCTGCAATGAAGCCACGCCTGGCTTCCTCGAAGTCCCGCTCGTCTTCAAACGGTAGACTATCCCGTAAAGCCGACTGCAGGGAACTGGTGTGAGAACTGGGCTGAAACCCTTTAGGATTGAAGTGATCCTGCGCGATTAGTAGTCCCGGCAGCAACGATAGCGCTGCGAACACAAGAGAAAAAG